>UMCW01003457.1_pt1 | contig 24595 bp, 29 predicted proteins | sample 1964321 | NCBI WGS metagenome assembly UMCW01 (sample SAMEA4835977, study PRJEB28245) | human gut metagenome | biome: gut microbiome; material: fecal sample | place: Denmark | collected 2008
GATACTACTGTAGACTTATCACAAGAACTAGAAGCTGAAAAGAAAAACGCTGTTAATCAAATTAAAGCTAAAAATGATGAAACTTTAGATACAATGTATGAAGTAAGAGAAGCTATGAAACAATCTACTTCATATGAAGAAGCTAAACAAATAGCACTACAATCAGGAATTGTTAGCCAAGAGGAATTAAATAAAGCTACAGATAAAAGTGTTGATAGTTTATTAAAATTAGCAGATGTTAGCATTGAAAAACAAAAAGATATGAATATGATATCAGAACAAACTGTTGCTGCTTATGAAGATATCAAAAATGGTATAAAAGAAAAAGCTGGTAATGATATTCTTGACCTTGTTAATACTGGTAAGATGGGTGGAAGAAGCTATGATGATTTAAGTGATGATGAGAAGAAAAAGTTAAATTCATTTATGCAAGAATATATTAAAGCTAATAAAAACTCAGATAATAAAGATATAAAATGGCGTATTGAACAGTGGGGCGGAGCTTTTGATGATGATATTCTATCTAAAGATGATTTTAATAAAATATTTAATGGTAATAATGGAACTACTTCAGATTTGTTTGAAGCTTGGGTAGCAAGTGATAGTGGAGCTAAAGCATTATCTTCAAATAAAAATCTTGAAGGATATTATGGTGGTTATTATGGTACAATGAATTCTGATACTGTAAGTAATTATATTTTATCAGCTTTGAATGCTAGTAGTGCTGGCAAAGCTAAATCATATTTAAAAGTATTAAAAGATTATGGATTGGTTTGGGATAAACTACCTGAAAGTGCTAGAACTGAGTTGGTAAATAAGTTTAGTGATGATATTAAATCATATAGAACAGGTTTAAATTCAGTACCTTATGATAATTATTTAGCTAACTTACATGAAGGTGAAGCGGTATTAACAGCCTCAACTGCTAATGAATTAAGAGGATTATTGACTGAATATCGAGAAAGTCAAAATCAAGGTGCTATAATTGAAGTAGCTATTTCAAATCAAACAACTATTTTAGTAGAGAAAATGAGTGAAATTATACAAACAATTCAAAGTGTAAATACATCTTCTACAAATACATCTAATTGGAGTAGTGCTGTAAGAACAAGTATGAGAAACATGATAAGTACAAAAAGTTTTTAAAGAGTTGAATTAATTCAACTCTTTTTATATTAAAAAATGCAAATTTGTTAAATTAGTAAAATATTATTAGAAAATAATGTTCTAAATTAAACTTAGCTATATAAGAATATGTTTAATTACTAAAATATTAAATTTGCATTATTTTTGTTGGAAATAAATATATAAAATTAGGAGTAATAAATGAATATTAAATTTGGTGATGATAATTTTTATGTTAAATATTTAAAAAGATTTTTAAATAATGAGATGTCTCAAACAAATACAATTCTAGGTAAATTCGATAAAAATGATCTAGAATTATTAATTAAATATTTAAATCTTCCAAATGTTGAAGATATGTTCTCTGTTTATAAAAAAATTGTTATTGAATTTCCAGAATTAAATAAGTTATTTAATTATAAGTATAAGGATAATATGATTCAATGGACAGCTAAAGAAATTAGTTCTGAGGTATCTGAATTTATTATAAATAATTTAGATAAGATCAAAGAATTCTGCGCCTCTGTAGGTTGGGAAGTGTCTGACCTTAATGAATGGATTGATTTAAGTAAAGATATTAATCAAGATGGTAAAGTAGATGAATTAGATCGACAAATTCTAAATAATATAGTATTTAATCAAGCTGTTTATGATGAGAATATTACAAAAAGAGCAGATTTGAATCTTGATGGTTTAATTAATGAATTAGATATTAATGAATTAGATAATTATATTATATCTAATAAATTATATTTAGAAATAAAAATGTCTAATAGAAAGAACTATTTTCCAAATAAAGATATGCTTGTATTTATTAATCAATTTACTGGATCATTTATGTATAATTATGCTATAAGAGATAGTATAGGTATTGATGATGTTCCTCATGTTAGTAATGGTACAAATTTAAAGATAGCTTTATATCAATGTAAACCTGGTCAAAAAATAACAATTGCTCATAATAATGATAAAAAAGTTCATTTAGTTATAGGATCATCACCTGCAAAACTTAAACAAGATATAACTGGTTTTATGTTACAGAATGTAGTAGAAGTGGATCTAAAAGCAGGAGAAGGATTTCAATATACTTGTTCAAGTACTGCTGATAATACAGGATATAATGCTAATTGGGTATGTATTCAATGTCCATCTAATTATGGAAATTTAGAAGGAGAAAGAACAGTATCTACTGAAATTGAAGTAGGAGATATTAATGGAGATGGACAAATTAATCTTCAGGATTATCATTTATTAGCTGCTTATACATCTACAGGTCCAGGTTCTGAAAAACTACACTGGGAAGCAACAGCTCGACAAAAAGTAGCTATGGATTGTAATAAGGATGGTGTAATTGACAATAAAGATACTCTCATGTTTGAGGATTATCTAAATGGTAAGATAATGAGTTTAGGTTTGGCTCCCTTTACTTATGTAATTCCTGATGATTATGGAGATAGTGAAAATGTAAGTAACTTATTAATAATAGATGGTCATTATGATAGGTCTATAAATATTCCTTTTATGGATTTTCTAGCAGATGATTGGGTTATTCATGAAAAATTCTTTAATTATTTATTAAATATAGCTATTCATAAATATAGTGACTCTACTAATATAACATATTTACAAAAATTATTAAAGGAAGCTTATCCTGGGCATATGTATGATGAATCATTTTTCTATCCTGGGTATTACAGTGATAATATGCAAGCATTAGTAAGAGAATTTCAAATAAGTCAAATTAATTATACAAAAGGAGATTTAAACAGAGATAATAAATTAACAGATGTGGATCTACTATTATTAAGAAACTATTTAGATGATCCCCAACATAAATTATATGAAGAAGATCCTAAAAATAATAAAGATAGTACTTTATTGTCCGAGATTCAAAAAGTAAGAGCTGATGTTAATGATGATGGATATATCAATGAATTAGATTATGAATTTCTACGAAAAGAAGTAAATAAAGAAACTCAAAATTTAAAAAATTATGATATAACGTTTAATTTAGGTTGGTATGATGTACAAACTGAAGCTTTATTTGAGGAGCAATATAATTTTGCAGGTACTATATCGGAGGTGAGTAAATAATGGCATATACTAGAAATTTAAACAACAGAAATTTAAATTTTGCGGGAAAATATAATTCTTATCAAAATTCCTACTCTGCAGGTACAAATGGTTTAACTGGATTTCAAGCATGGGAGTGTTATATGCTATTAAAATATGGTCATGCAGATTCATATGGTTTAGCTGGAGATTCAGAATATTTAATTGAATTACCTCTTTATCCTGAAGAAGTAACTGAAAGTATTTCAACTACTTGGTCTAAACAAAATATATTAGGAAGATCTTCAGCTTTAGCAGCTTATGCTAATACTGAACTTAAAAATGTTAATTTCAGTTTAGATTTACACAGAGACTTTTTAACAGGAAGTTTCAGTCATACCGCTAAGACTCTAAGTGATATAGGAGGAAATCTGGCAAATCAAGCTGCTGGTTACCAGAAGCAATCTGATAAAGGTCCCTTTGATACAAGAACTTGGTATATTAATATAAATAAAATGCTTCAGATGAGTTGTTATCCTCAATATACAACAGCTGGACTTATGCCTCCTACAACATATTTTATATTTGGACAAATGATATTAAAAGGATTTGTAGAGAGTTATAGTACGACTTGGAAAAAACCAATAATAAACACTTTTTATGGGTGGAATAGTGTTACTATTCAAATGAGTTGTTATCCTGATTCTATAATTTCAGCTAGTGATATGATTAGTGGTACAGGGGCAACTAGTACACAAAATACTTATAATACTCTTTATCCTGCTAATAAAGCTTTAAATAGTAATGTAATGACCAGAAATTTTGGTAGATCTAATGCTAGAACATATTCAGCTATAAATGGAGGAACTCCTGGAGGACAAGTAATTGATACTTAAATTAATTAGAAAGGAAATGGATATATGACAAGTGAATTAGATATTATAAGAAGATATAATGTATCTCCGCAATATCTTGAAGAAATGAGAGAAGAATTTACAATGCGATCATATTTAAAACCTCGTCAATATGTAAACAATAGTCGTTATACTAAAATACGTAGACTACAAGATGAGGAAACTGGAAAAATATATAATGAAAATTGGATAGCTCAAACAATTGATGAATCTAGTGAAGATCAATTTTATGTTGTTACAATGAGTGAAGAAGATCGTTTAGATATTATATCTACTTCATTTTATGGAACTCCTAAATATTGGTGGGTTATTGCATTAGCTAACAATATTATTGATCCTTTTACTTTAGAGATAGGTACTAATTTAAGAATACCTCCTATTATTTCACTTTATAATAAAGGTGGTGTATTAAGCAGTGACTAGAGATTATGTTGATATAAAACCTATAACAGATTCTACATCTATGGCTACTAGATTTGATAAAATGTTAAATAATGTAGCTGATATGTTAGCTAAGGCTCCTATATATACTACATGGATAAGATTTCAAATAGGCAAAAAGCAACCTTTAACATTTAATACAGCTTCAACCAATAAAAAACAAAATTTAATCGCTGATCTAGAGGTGGAAAAACAAGGTGTTGGAGTTTGTAATGATTTTACTATAAATGTATACTATGATCCTTTTGATTATGGGCAAAATCCTTCTGACCAAATTGAATTATTAGATGATTTAATAGCATATGCAATGTCATTTGATATTTCTGATGATGCAAGTGAAAATAACTTAGATAGTTTAAGAGGATATATACAATATGGATATAATTATTCAGATGATACAACCCTTGTATCACCTAAATATCAATTTATGTTAACTGGAGCGGAAACAAGAGTAACTGCTAAAAATGGTATAACTAGATATACTTTTACAGGAACATCTGATTTAGCTATAGATTGCGATTTTAATGTTACCTTTCCAGAGTTTAGTAATGTTAGTTTGCTTGATGTCATTACTACCGTATTATATTGTTATTATGGTGATTCAGAAAATCCACCTAGTTCTTCTCATCTATTAGATAATATTACATATGTAGAAAATGATTTTAAATATAAAATAGATATAAGTGATAGCTTATATGCAGATTCTCCTACAATAGAATCAATAGAAGCATCAGCAGCAATATCTCCTTGGAGTTATTGTAAAAATCTTTTAACTGGTAAAATTTCTAAATCTGATGGAGAGAGTGAAGATTATAAAAATTTAGATACTTTAAAAGAAAATGAAAAACCTCAATATATACTATATATGACAGATGAAGCAGGAGCTAAATGTATCCACTTAAATTATATTTCACCTAAAAAGGAAGGAAATACCAAATTAGATTTTGAATTTACATGGAGTATACAAGCTAAAAACTTAGTTGAGGACTGGAACCCTCAGGTAGATTTACAATTATATCTTATTAGAAAAGCTCAAGCAATAAGAAAAGCTAGACTTGCTGCTATAAATCCTGATACTGGAACAACTATTTATGATAGTTTACAAAATATTGATTCAAGTGCTATTTATAATATAGCTACTAATGCTAAAAATGGAACTTTTGAATTAGGAGATAATCCTGTAGCTAATTTTTTGGAACTTTTACTAAATAATTCAACAACAGTTAAAGTTGCAGGAGCAGCCGGTACTTCTATAATGGATTCATTAAAGGGAATAGATTTAGCTGCTATACAAGCTTATATAAAAGCAGCTACCCCAAATACACAAATAAAGGATGAAATGTATGATGCAGAATTAACACTAGTAGGTATTCCTGCAGATATACCTTTAGGTTGTGAAATAAAAATTAAGCCTAGAATAAATCAAGCTATAAGTAGAACCGCAGGTATTTATATGGTAAGGGGATGTACTGATAGAATTGATACTAATGGAAAATTTAGTTCCACTTTAAAACTGTTAAGATTAAAAAGTTTGGATGAATAAAGGGAGGTATTTATGGAAGTTAGTAATAGAAATGTATATTATAACTGTATATATCAAGCTGTTGTAGTTAATGCTGATACTTCACAAGATCCTAATAGTTCAAATAGAATTCAAATTTATGTACCTGCTTTACATTATAATTTTGAAGGAGTTTATAAACAATATATTCAAGATACAAATAAAGCTAATAGTATTTATAAGAGTTATTTTCCATGGGCTACAACAGCTGTAGATGAATTAACTAACGGTGATATTGTTTTTTGTAATTTTCTTAATAATGACCCTAATAGTTTTATAATTATAGGAAAAGATATTGCTGCAAGTAAGAGTATTAATGGAGAAGGAGGATATTCAAATACTCCTATGGATACTGCAGATTTATTAAATCTAACAATGCCTATTATTATATCTAATGAGGTTGGTATAAAACCCTCACAGTGGCCTGATAGTATTTCAGATTCCCAATATACTAATATAAATCCTTATGATAATGGAGGTTGGTCTATAGGTTTAATACAATGGCATCATTGTAGAGCTTTTGATGTTTTGCATTATATAGCATCTAGAGATCCTTCATGGAAAACTAAATTTACTGACACTAGTATTGATTTATATTCTGATCTAGAAAAAAGCTTAGCATCTAATAGTACTTCACCTTATAGAAATAAATATCAAGGTAGTTATCATCCAACATCAGGAACAGCTGCAAATCGTAGTATAAAAAACATGCTAGGATCTGAAATAGGTAAAGTAGCTCAAAGAGAATATGCATCTCGAGATACAAATGATTTAATAACTCATTTACAAAATGATTATTCAATTAAAAATCCTGCAGTAATTATATTTTTAACAGATATACTAAACCAGTATGGAAAATATAAGACTACCGCTAAAAATAAAGCTAAAGAAATATGTTCATCCTCAGATGATATGATGACTCAATTAACTAAATTTAGATTATGGTGGGATGGAGCTACTGGTGGTGCAGGAACATGTACACAAGGTAGCAAAAGAGGAGCTTACTCATCAAGAAGAGATAAAACTTATTCATATATAGTAGGACTTGAAAGTCAAGGAAAACTATATAGTGCAGGTAATGTAGACTTAGGAGATATTGCAAGTTCTAAATACATTCCTGAAATAGGTGAATATTATTGGCCTTTATTAAAATCTACTCAAATCAATTGTTATTGGGGAGAAAAATCAATGCGAATTCCTTATACTTTTAAGTATAATACATATCAGAAAAATATGGGATATTCTAGTATGAATAGATTTCACTATGGAACTGATTTTGGTCCAGCTAAAGCTGGTGTTGATGGTGATCCTGTTATAGCTGTAGGAAGTGGTACTGTGCAATATGTTTCAGGTAATACTGGAGGACAAGGTAATTGTATTGGTATTCAAATGAATAAAAATAAAAATCATTATTTTGTTTATATGCATTTATGTAAAAAACCTCAATTTAAAGTTGGAGATAAAGTAACAGCAGGACAAATAATAGGCTATATGGGAACTACAGGAAACTCTACTGGAACTCATTTACATTTAGGTTTGCACATTGGTTCTGTATGGCCTACATCTAGTAAAACAACAAGAATTGACCCACTACCTTATTTAGGTAAAAAAGCTAATGCATAAAGGAGGTATATTATGAATCAAAATACATTTAGTTTTCCTCAGATTATAAATAGAAGTAGTCACAAAATTGAATTGTCTAGTAATACTAAATCTATTAATGAGTGCTTAGGAATTTTATTAAGAACCAGACCAGGAGAATTATTAGGAGATCCTGAATATGGTTGTAATTTAATAGAAAGAATATTTATGTATAATGGAGTTTTAATACAAAAACTTATAAAGGAAGATATCATAGAAGCTGTTAATAAATATGAACCTAGAATATTCATGAATGAAAATGATATATCAATAGTTCAAAATCAAACAACTGTAGAAATTTATATACAATATGAAATTTTACAAACAGGTGAAATAAATCAATATAATATGGAAATTACTGCTGATGATAATCCATATAAATAATTAAAAGTAAAATATTATTGAGAGATCAATAATATTTTTTATGAAAGAAGGTAAATAATGGCAACAATAAATCAAGTTGAAAAAATAGATTATTCAGCTCAAAAAATAGATTATACTAGTAAAGACTATGTAGCTATATTAGATGATTTAATTAATTCTATACCCGGTATAACTCAAAAATGGAATTCAACTGATCAAAATGATCCTGGTATGATTTTAGTTAAATTAATGTCTATAATTGGTGATATGTTATTCTTTAATCAAGATATGCAATCTTTAGAAGTATATCCTAATTCAGTTACATTAAGAAAAAATGCTGCTAGTATTTATAAACTAATTGGTTATAAAATGAGATGGTATAAATCAGCTACTCTAGAGGCTAATGTTATAAACACTTTCTCTAACTCTGCTACTTTACCTAGATTTTGTACATTCAAAACTGATACAGGAATAACTTACACAACATTTGATCAATATGAATTACCTTCTAATATGACTAATAATGGTACTGAAACTTTAGTAGAATTAGTACAAGGTACACCTGTAACTCCTGTTCGTACATCTTCTAGTCCATATCCAGAAGCTGGTAGATCTTGGCATAGTATATACGGATATAATTATACTACTGATGATATCATTAATAATAGAATATATTTGAAAGATAATAATATAGATCAATCACATATTATTTTAGTTGATGATCAAAATGAAGTTTGGGAATTAAGAGAAAATATTTATTTAACTACTGATGTTGGTAGATTTTTTGAATTTGGTGTAGATGTTAATGATGATGTTTATATTGAATTAGTTGATTATTACACAAATTTTAATATTAATAAATTTAAAATATTCTATATTAAAAGTGATGGTGAATCTGGTCAAATATATGCTAATACTTTAAAGGCTATAACTGGAAATGTATGGAGTCGTCAAGGCAGTGATCAAAATATTTATAATGTTAGTAGTTTTATTCATTTTACTCATTATGATAGTACTCTTGGTTATAATCCTGAAACTCCTGATGAAGCTAGAAAGAATAGTGTTAAATATCAAAATACTATGGATACTTTAATTACCCTTGCAGATTTTGAAAGAGCTGTTCTAAGAGAACCAGGAGTAGCTAATGTAAGAGCAACTGATTTAACAAATGATCCAGGAGAACCAATTGAATTTTCTGTTGGAAATATTAATATGGATTATACTCAAAGTATGGAAGATGGTGTAACTTTAAGAAGTGAAATAATTGATCAAGCTGACTATGATTTATTATCAAATTATTTAACTGATAAATCTAAATATCCTTTAACTACATATCAACTTAAATTAGCTGATTGTAATCAAGATGGAGAAGTTAATGAAGATGATTTAAAATGCTTAGAGTATTATATCAAAGGAGATCCGGCTGATATAGATAAAACTGGCTATATAGGAATTCAAAAAATTAAAGATATAGAAATGTTAAATGGATTTACTGTTAAATTATATATTTTAAGAAATGATATAGGAGAACAGATGAATGAAGAAAGTTTTGAAAGTATGATTTTATCTGATCTAGAAGATTATAAAATCTTACCTTTATCTTTAAAAGTTGATATAAACTCAATAAATAAATACTATTGGACAATAACTGGATCTTTCTTTACTAAACAACCATTATCAAGAGATGAACTACAATCTATAATTGTTAGAATAAATAATCAGTTAAGATTTCAATATTCTGTAGAGAAAGTTAATTTTAATACTTTAATTAATTATAAAGAAATCATAGAAACAATTTTATCAGTTGATTCAAGAATACTGATGGTTGATTTAGATCCAATAGTATATAAAGATTATGAAGGTAATGAAATTTCTAAAGCAGAATTAACAGGAAATTATACCTATACTGAACCTCAATTAAATAATAAAAATGATGAACAGAATTTACATTATCATTTTATTATTCCAGGTACACCGATTTTACCAGGATCTGTAATGTTAAAGATTAATAATGGTCAATATACATTGAGAGATAATAATAATGGGCATATTTATAATGTTGATAATATATTAACTAAAAAAGGTGATATAGATTATATTACTGGAGAGGTGGATTTACAATTTAACGCTCCTTTAACGGATGATATAGTTATAAACTTTATTCATAATGCTACAAATATAGCTGTATATAAAAACTTAAATACACAAACATTTTATTTTGATCAATCATCTTTAGAAAAAGATGATATGCAAGATATGGTTTAAAGAAGGGAGAAAATAGACCTAACACATAGAATTAAAATAAGGAGGAATTTATAATGTCAAATTTTTATAAAAATATGAAATTTCCTAATTTAGAAAAAGGAAAATTATTAACTCTTAATGAAGAGGGTATATTAATAGCTAGTGATACTAATACAGCTGAAGTAATAGATGAAACAAAATTAGCTACTAAATTAAATCCTTTAAATGATAGAGTTACAGCTCTTGAAACTTCAATGGGGAATGTTCAATCTCGTTTAGAAAATATAAATGGAGAAACTGTTTAATCAAATAGAAAGGAGTTAAAAGATGGATACAAATACAATTGATAGTCAATTAGTTTATCTTGAAGAAACTAAATTATTGTTAAAAGATGCAATTATTAATAAAGGTCAAAATATTCAAGATACTGATACATTTAGATCATATGCTAATAAAATAGATCAAATTTCAACATTAGCAGAAGAAACAGCTGATGCAACAGCAACAGCAAATAATATAGTGGAAGGTAAAACAGCATATGTAAATGGTCTAAAGGTTGAAGGTAATATAACTAGAATAATGAATATAGATAGTCCTTGTGATACGGTAACTAACGGAGAAAATGTAATTTATATTAGTAAAGATAATATTACTTCTGGATATTACCCTGAAACAAATAATATTAGACTAAATGCTTCTTATGAACTGATAGCGGAGGCTATAAATTTATTACCTAGTCAAATAATAGAAGGAAATACTATATTAGGAATAGCTGGTACTGGTAAAACAAGTGAAGATTTACAAGCTCAATTAGATGCACAAGATGAGTTAATAGCATCTCAACAAGCTCAAATAGAAGAATTAAAATCATTATTAGCTGATAAAGCAAGTAACATAACAAATGAGAGCATAGAAATAGTTAATAATATTTTAGGAAATGTGGAGGTGTAGTATAAATGTCAAGTGGAACAAATATAGAAAGATTAAATCAAAACAATGAAATATTAACAAGTAATAATTCAGAGCTTACTAACTTAAAAACTTTAGTTCAATCTTTACCTGCAGCTATTGATACAAGTGATGCAACAGCAACTGTAAATGATATAGCTATAGGTAAGACAGCATATGTAAATGGAAGCAAAATAACTGGTACAGTTGTAGAAGATGTCAATACCAGTATGGCATATGAATTAAGTGCATTTAATGATATTCCTAGCATGGAAATGTTAAGTGTTAGTTCAGTCGGTTTGCCTTTTGATAGATTAGTTAGAGCAGGTTGTAATTATAGTATAAATATACCTTATGAAACTGCAGTAAATACTATAGGTTTAACTGCAGATAAAATCATAAAAGGTAATACTATACTTGGAGTAGAGGGAACAGCTAAATTAGGTACCCCTACATATGAATCATTAGAGGCTTTGCAAGCAACTACTGGATCAGATGGAGATATTGCTGTTGTAATAGATTCAACTAATACATATATAGGGACTTATAAATTCAGTGTGGATAATGCTGCTTGGGTAGAGATTGTTAGTGCCACAGCTTATGATTCAACACTAACAGATAATGAATATAACGAAGCTTTAACTACATCAAACGATATTTTAGGATAAGAGGTAATTATTAATGATTAAAAATGAATTTGATATAGATTCCCTTTATGATGCAGCTAGAAAAGCTATGAGTAAAGTAGGATCTGTAGAATATATGGGAATTAAATTTAATGAAGCTGATGTAGATAGTTTGTATAACTATATAAAAAGAAGTTAAATTATAAATTAAAAGTAAAATATTATTAGGAGAAGAGTAATGGTATTTTACTTTTATTTTTTTATGTTTAAATATAAGTAAAATATTATTGAAAAGGAGTGGTAATTATGAAGTTTAAACTTTTAGAACATTTAAAAAAGATGGATAAAAATAATAGAAAATTATCAATACTTACATTTGTAATAATAATTCTATTAGCTATATTAATAGGTTTGGATATATTCCATATAAAAGATTATAATAGTAAAGTTGCTTCAGGTAATGCTAGATGGGAACAAGTAGAAGATAGGATCTTAGAATATGAACATAAAATTGATTTATTAGAAAAAGATGTAGAAAATTTACAATTGAAAATAAACAAAGGAGGACAATAATGGAATTTACAAACGTTATATCAGCTTATACAGAAATAGGAGTTTTAGGATTATGTGCAGTTTTAATGATAATTTTATTCTACAGAAGTTTTAAAAAACATGAGGATGATTCAATTAAAAAAGATGAAAGAATTGATCATAAGGATCAATTTACAGAAGCTAATTATACTTCTATGATGCAAATGTTTCAAGATCAACAAAAACAATTTTTAGATCAGCAAATGAAACAAAATGAAATGATGTTAAATGCCTTTGTTGACAAAGTTACAACACATGTACCTAGTAATGAAGAAAATGAAAAAATAACTCAAATATCTAACAAGATTGATTCTCTTTTACAAGATATTTTAAATAAAGCAAATGCAAGTAGAGTAAATGTGGTTCAATTCCATAATGGTGGACGTGGTATAAATAAACAATCTTTTTTAAAGATGTCTATGACTAATGAACAAGTTAGACTTGGAGTAAAACCTTTTATGCCTGAGTTTAAAGATCAATTTAGAAGTGTCTTATCATATTTTATAAAGGAAATGACTGAAAATGGAATTTGTTGTATTCAAGATGTCAATGATATGATTAATGTAGATACAGGTATGTATGAATTTATGCAAAATAGAGGTATTGAAGCTAAATTTGGAATGCCTGTTAAAAATGATGAAGGATATCTAATAGGATTTGTGTGCATTGAATTTAATAATAAAGAAGATGCTAATTTAGATGTCATAAAACAAATCTTTACAGAAAAACAAGGCGTATTTGAAACACTTCTTAACTTTAAAATTAGTAAGTAGGTGATGAACTATGTATTATGGTTGCAAAAAAGAGCAAGATGATAAACGTGATTATAAAATAAAAGTAGCTAAAACAACCCAATTTCCAGAGAGTTTTATTCTTGATATTTCTAATGTAAAAGATCAAGGTATTGTTAATTCCTGTGTAGCTCATAGTTTATCTACTTTCTTAGAAACTATACATTTAAAAGATAATAAAATATTTTCTGCTGGATTTATATATGGTTATAGACCTTTAGGTTATTCACAAGAAGAAGGAATGTATCCTAGAGAAGCTATAAAAACTTTACAAAAATTAGGAGATGTAGAAAATCAATATTTTGACCATAATAAGGAAATTCCTGAAATAAAAAAATTAGTAGATCAAAATATTAGTCAATTAAAATCACTAGCATTACCTTATAAAATAAATTCATATGCTAGAATATATACTATAACTGATATAAAAAACTGTCTTTTAAATAACTGTTTAGTACCAATATCTATACCTGTTAAAAATAATTTAAAATTAGATGAAAATTTTGTAGTTTTAAATGAAGGTGATATTGAAGGCTATCATATGATTATTTTATATGGATGGAATGAAAAAGGATTTTTATTTCAGAATAGCTGGGGAAAATATTGGGGTAATGAAGGAAGAGCGATTTTACCATATGATTATCCAATAGATAGTGCTTGGGCTATTTCTACTGATAATAATTCTATTAATACTTATCAAAGTATTTTACAAAAATTATATAACTTAATTTTAAAAATTATAAATATATTTAAGGAGAAATAATGAATGTCAAAAGCAATTATTGAAAGTAAAAATTATATACCTTCTATAATGAGACAAAGTAGAGATATGCAAATATTTTGTAAATTATTTGATTTATTAATAAATCATTTTAAGACAAATACTGATTATTGGGTATCATTAATAGATTTTGATGAATGTCCTGATAATTTATTACCTCTACTTGCATCTTATGTGGGATATAAATATGATTATACAGAATCTTATTCTACTAATAGATTAATAATAAAACATTATCCTGAAATGATTCGTAATAGAGGATCTAGAGTTGGTATGTCTTTAGCAACAGCTTTATCAGTTAATGCTTTGGGTACAATAGATAAAGTGGAAGCTTTAAATATGTTTCATATAGAACCTATACAAAGTGATTCTATGATAAAAATATATATATATTTTCCTAGTAATTTATCTAAAATAAGAGATCTATTAGAAGTCGTTAGACCTGCTGGATGTGGACTAGAACTTGTACCTGCAGATATAATTCAAACGGTAGATGGAATTATAATTCATTCATATGAATATGGTATTAAATATCCATATGATTTAACTAGATATTCTGTAGGAGAGAAAGATAAAGTCGGATTTGCTGAAGTTACAAATCAAGATAGAGATTAAAGGAAAAATCTTCTTATATATTATTATTATAAGAAGATTTTTGTTTATTTATATGAAGTAAAATATTATTAGTAAATACATGGAGGTAGAAACCATGGCTGATAATATTGTAATTAATAAAAATGATTTATTTAATTATTCTTTTTATGATGAAGCTCAGAATTATACATTTGTCTTAAATCAAGAATATTTAAAAAAGCTTTTAGGAGCTGACATAATTTTATTAGAAGAAATAGAACATAAATAAAATTGGAGGCAGAAAATGATTAATAATAATTTTGATATCAGTGACGCTGGATTTAATGTAGGTGTCAATGTTAGAATTACCAAAAGAGATAAATTAACAGGAAAAATCTTAGAAGAACGTAAAGGACATAACAGATGTTTAAAGATGCAATTAATGGGTATTGTTAAATGGCTAAATGGTGAATTTAACCCTACTCAAAGTTATCTTGTTCATTATGATTGGATACCTAGATATTTAGCAGTAGGTACAAATACTGCTACTTCTACAACTCCTCCAGGTATTACAAGTGAAGTTACAATTAATGATACAAGATTATTAAGTGAACTTTCACCTAGATTAAAATTACCTGAAAGAAATAAAATTATAAATAGAAGTACTCAGAATTATATACAACTTGTAATAGCTACATATTTGCCTGAAGAACTTTACGTTAACGAAGCTATTGCAGAAGCTGGATTATTTTCAGGAGAGACAGGAAATAATTGTCTTTTTAGAATCACTTTTGATCCAATTATAAAAACTACAGATAGTGTTGTAGAGGTTAACTGGACTATATCTGTTATATCTGTAGAAAGTGAAAATAAACCATATGAAGAAGTTGATAAATCTGATTTAAGACAATCTATGGAACATTTATTGGATAGATTTGCTGAATTATATCCTACTATAAAGAATGCTTGTGAACAAATGAAATCACCTGCAATATATAATTATGGTAGAAATGATGTATCTCAGGCTGAAATTGATGAAGCAACTTTAATAATGAATCAGTGCTATATTGATTTAAAAGATCTGAAACCAGGTGAAGATATCTCTCAAAAAGTTATTGATAAAGTAGATGAAATAAATGGTGAAATAATATAAAAGAGTAATTTTTAATTACTCTTTTTTATTTATTATAATATCTGTAAAATATTAATGAAGAGGTAGAAAGGAGGAAAGATATTCCTATGCAGATAACAAAGAAAGAAATTATACAAAAACTATATGATATTGCAGATGCGAATAATTTAAAATTAGGTAGAGAGGTTCAGAAAGTTGTAAGAAATGAGATAATTCCATTAGACATTATTAAATTAATAAATAAATATGATAAGAATTTCTTACAAATCTATGATACATACAATACTATTTATTCGTCTCGAAATAAAAATCCATTATATAGAAATCTTCGCAACTCTCATTTAGATATTTCAGAAATTGCTATTGCTATGAGTTCACTTGTTACAAAAATACTAATTTCATGTTCAAAAATTGAGAATGAATATGATAGATTAATATTTGCTAAAGCTATGAATGTAGATAGAATTAACCTAGCTTTAACTGACTATTCTATATTCAATAAACAGGAAGATTTATTGCAATGTGCTTCAGAAGTAAGAGAGTTATTAGAAATTTTATATAGTGAGTAGGAGGTAATAAAATTATGATGTGGACAATATTTTTAATATTAGTATATTCCTACATAGCAACTGGATTATTATGTAATTTAATTAAAATATTTAATTTCTTTATAAATAAAGATGAGAAGAAACCTAAACAAAAACTAGTTGAAAAGAAATAATAAAGGAGTTAGAAGTAGATGGGATTAATTAATAGATTACGAGAAGGTATTTTTAAAGTTAGAGTTATACCTAAACAAGATCCTTCTGATACTACAGCTTTTACTAATGAAAAGAATAGTATGACAAATAAAATAGATGAAGCTGTGAAAGCTGGTAAAAGAATAGATCTTAGTGACCTTATGAATATAACTACTTTAAAAGGTACTAGAAATAGCAAATATGCTATATTTGAAGAGATGGTAGCTGACGGAAGAATAGGTGCTGCTGTAGAAATGTATGCTAATGATACTGTACAATATAATGCTGAAGGTAAAGTTATATGGGTAGAATCTAATGATTCAGAAGTAGCTACATATGCTAATAAATTATTAGATGATCTTAATATAGCTGAAAATTTATGGTCTTATGCTTATTGTATGTGGTTATATGGAGATGTTTATTTAGAAACTTTTGCAAATACTTCTAATGATGGAAGCAAACCATCATTATTAGTTGAACCTATTAAACAAAATCCAAATATAAAAACTCAGAAAAATATTCAAGGTATTAAATTAGAGCGATATATAGAAAAAGTAGCAAATCCAGCTGAAGTATATGATTTACAATACAGAGGTAAAACTAGTGGTTTTGTTAGAAGCTATGATGGCCTAGAAAATACTTTAGAAAACAATACTTATTTATATACAGGTGTAAGTACTGATATTACTATACTTAATCCAACTAAATTTGTACATATTTGTCTTTCACCTAATATAAATAGATTTCCTGAAAGATTCAGATTGTTAAAAGAAGATCCTAAGAAAGTAGATGATGGCTCAATTGATGGTAATTCTTATGAAGGTAGTACTGGAGGTGAACTATCATTCAATGTAAAAACAGGTCAATCAATTTTAGAAAATGTTTATGGACCTTATCAGACATTAAAACTTAAAGAAGAATCTGTTCTTTTAGAAAGAGTTACTAAATCATCTATAACAAGGGTTATACAAGTAGAGTTAGGAGATTTACCTGAATCTCAAAAAATTAAAAAGTTACAGGAAATTAAACAACAAATTGAACAACAATTAATAATGAATAAAGAAGCAGGTACTTTACAAAGTAGAGCTGGAGCTCAACCTATTGAAAATATAATTTATACAACTACTAAAAACGGTAAGGGTGCTATATCTACTGTTAATATAGGTGGAGAAGCTGAAATTGGTAATTTAGATGACATTACTCAATCAGAAAATAAAATGTTTGGATCATTACTAACCCCTAAAGCTGCTTTAGGAGCAGATATGGATGGTACAGGATTAAGTAATGGAGGTTCTTTGACAGAATTAAATACTACATATGCAAGACGTATAAAAAGAGGACAAGTTGCAATAACTTCAGGTATTAAAAATCTTATTAATATATTTGCATTAGGAGATGGCTTAGGAGCTAAGGTAGTTAATAATTTTGAAGTAAAACTTACACCTATTATAACAGTAGAAGATAATAGACGTGATGAATTAATGCAAACTAAAATTAGAAATGTTAATGATATTCTTGCCCTAATGAATAATATTGAAACTGTTGATGAAACTACTAAATTAGATATGATAATTCAATGGTTAAGTAATTATCTAAACCAACAAGATATTGTAGATATTTTAAATGAAAGAATAAAAGATTTAGAGAATGAAGATCAAGAAAAAGATGCTGAAGATTATCAAGAACAAGCTGAAGATATGACAGATTCTGATAATGATTTTGAATTATCATCAGGAGGAAGTGTAGAATCTAATCCATTTAAAGATACTTTAAATACAGAACAACCTGAAGAAAAACCTACTCCAAACAATATTGAAAAACCAGAAATAGCCCCTCAAGTAGATTTAGCTAATATAGAAGGAGAAGATTTATTATAATGAGTTATATAAATGTTTATACAGGTCCTATGAAATGTGGAAAAACTAGTAGATTAATAGAGCAATATAATAAGTTTAAATTTTCCAATAATAAAATACAGATGTTCAAACCTACAATTGATATTAGATTTGAAAAAGATACTGTAAAAGATCGTAATAATAATGAGATTGAATGTATAAATATTAATTCTATAAAAGATTTATTATTTTATGAAAATAAAGTCGATATATATTTTATAGATGAATTTCAGTTTCTTAATGGAGATATAAATGATCTATTTTATTTACAAGACAAAGGTAAAATTTTCTACATTTCAGGATTAAATTTAACAGCTGAACGTAAACCTTTTGGACTTATGAAAGATCTTTTGTGTATAGCTGATAATATTACTTGCTTGACATCTATATGTGAACATTGTAAAAAGAATAATGCTATATATTCATATTGTAAAGTAACTAAAAATCAAGATATTTTAATAGGAGATTCTGAATATATAGCCTTATGTCCAAATTGTTATAACTATTTAATAAAAAATAAAGATGATTAATTTCATCTTTATTTTATTTTTTATGTAAAATATTAATAGAGGTGAGTATGTATTGAGTAAAGCCTGCTGTTTAGATTGTGAAAAAAGATATTTAGGATGTCATAGTAATTGTAGTGATTATAAGCAGTATAAGGAAAAACTCGCCTTTATAAAAGAACAGAAAGAAATAGCTAAACAGAGATATCAAAGAGTTAATAATAAAAGATGTTTTAAAAAATAAAAGGAGGATAATTTAATGGAACCAGATCTAAAAGAGCAAGAGCAAAAGTTAATAGATCAATTGACTATAATTAAAAATGCTTTTATTAAAAATCAGCAAGATTTAAAATTCTCTATAAGAAAAGATATAGTTGCCGCTCAATTAAAAGATTTATTAGAAAACAATCCTAACTTTTATGAATTAAAATCAGCTTTAGAAACTTATATTGACAATTTGTTAAAAATTGATAATATAGGAGAATAATGATATGAAACAGAATAGAGATAAAGAAGTTTATAATTCTAAGATTTGTATTTATTGCAAAAATCAAGAAATTTGCGATAAAAATTGTTTTGAAGTATTTGTAGTCAGGGACAAAGTGACTATGCGTTGCCCTAAATATGAATATAATAAACCTATTGAATCTTTAAATTCTGTCATATAAATAAATCACCTACCTGTAAACGTCTATGATAAAAACATAGACGTTTTTATTTTTCGAAAGATGTTAATATATGTAAAGGAGAGATTTAAAAATATGGGAATGAATTATTACGCTGTTAAAAAAAGACCTACTTGTAGAGAACCTATTCATATTGGTAAATCCAGTTATGGTTGGTTATTTAATTTTCAAGATAACGAATATTGGCATACATATCCGCAAGTTAAGCAGTGGTTAAAAGATAATACAACTAAAGAAGATAGTGAGTATGTAATAATTGATGAAGAAGATAGAATTGTAACATATGAAGAATTTATTCAAAAAGTAGAAGATAAACAAAATGATCCTAAAAACTTAGCTAATCCTGATAATTTTACATACGCTAAAAACATTGATGGATATAGATTTTCAGAAGGATATTTTAGTTAGAAAGGAGGTAATCTAATGGATGAATTTAATGAGGAACAATTAAAAGAAATTGTTACAAATATAAAAATGTATAGAGTATTTTCTACTAACTTAGTTGCTTGGGGCTATGATGAAGTACATAAAATATTAAGAGTTATTTTTAAAGGTAATTCCAGTTATCTATATTTCAATGTAGAGCCTGAAATCTGGAATATCTTAAATGAATCTGAGAGTAAAGGTAAGACATTAAATGAATGTGTTACTAAACAAAAAGATAAGTATAAATATATTAAGTTGTAATAAGGAGGGTTAAAATATGAAAGATTATTGTGAAAATAAAACCTTAAATATATATGAATCTAAAATTAAAAAAGCTAGTTTAAAACTACTAAAGAATATAACTATGAGACAATATATTAATACTTTAGGATCATATCAATCTATTGTTATAAAACATCAAGATAAGGATCTAATTATTACTTCTTCCTATTTTGCAAATATCTCAACTAGAAGAACTATTGTAAATACTCTAAAGTCTATAAATTATAAAAGAGGAAATGCAGATTGGAATGAAAAAGCAGCTATTGCATTTATATCAGAAGTTATGGATTTATATTTATATAAGGCAGATGAAACAATTATTAATACTTGTGAAAAAGAGATATCTAAAAGATATAATGTAAAATCAAATAGATTAAAAACTCAAGTAGCATTATTTATCAATAATTATGAAAAAGGAAAAGATAAATTTAATATAGGATCATATTTTTCAGATTATGAAATTATTAAATGGAAATATAGAGATATAGAAAAACTTCAAGATATAATAGAAAAAGATTCATTAAATAAAAAGGATGAATTTCTATTAAAAAGATTAGATATAATTGAATAAAGAGGGATATAATATGTGGAATATTAATATTAGAAAAGGAACTATTTGGTCTATTAAAAGTTTAAATGAATACGATGATTACTATGAAGGTATGAAATATGGTAGTTATAAAGTTTTAATTCTTTCAGCATATACAAATCAATATAATGAAAAAATATTTACATATTTAGAAATACCTAATAGAAAAAGAGATAATAAGATATATGTAGATATATCTTCAAATAAAGAGTTATATTCAGTAGAATTAAATACGATAATGACAGGTAATCAACAAGCTTTAGATAATTTTATAGGTAGTGTATCTATATCTGATATGAATAAAGTAATTAAAGAAGCTCGTAATCATTTTAATTTGCAAAATTATAAAGAAGATAAAAAAGTAATTAATAAGAAAATTGAAGATGAAGATATTCCACAGCAAAGATTATTTAAATTTGGTATAGATGTTTATGTCACAGAAAATGAAAATGTACATGTAAACGAAGCTAAAAAGATAATATTATCTAAAGAAGCTAAAGAGGATATTATATATAATTCAAAAACAGATGAAGATATTAGACTATTATGTGATAAATATAAAATATATCCGATAAAAGCTATAAAAGAAATAAGAAATAGACTAATATACCAACACAAACAAAAAGAAGGTTAATATGTTATTAAATATATCTTTAATTTAAGCATATTTTGATTTTAACATGTGTTTTAATTAAAGATATATTATTTTATTGTTTATTATAAAAAATTGTTTAAAATTTAATTTGAAAGGAGTATTATATTGATATGAATCAGTTATTTAATAGAATTTTAATCTTTGATGGAAGCTATGCTCTTCACAGATCTTTAAGTGTACCTAATAACTGGGATATGATAAATTCAAAAGGAAAAAGAACTGGAGGAATTTTTGGAACTTTAAGAACAATTCAAAAAGAATTGAAAGATTATAATTTCTTTCCAGTAGTTGTATTTGATGGAGGTCTATCTAAAAGAAGATTAGATATATATCCGAATTATAAAAGAAACTTAGAAAGACAAGCTTTACTTGAGTGTAAAGAAGAGGATAAGACAGAAGAACAATTACTTGATGAGGAATTTAGAAGAGAATATAGTACCCAAAGAAATGATCTTATACAACTATTACCTTTATTTGGTATTCCTTGTATAAGATTAGATCAGTGGGAAGGTGATGATCTAATTTATATTATATCTAAGATGACAAAAAATAGTATAGTAGTATCTGATGATAAAGATTTAATTCAGTTAATTAGAGCTTTACCTAATGAAGAATTAAGAACTTGTAGAATACGTAGGCCTTTAAGAGATGAATTTTTAGATATGCAATCATTAAAAGATAAAGGTTTAAATATTGAAGAATATATAGGATGTAAATCAATAGTAGGAGATCCTAGTGATAATATACCAAGTGCATGTTTTCAAGTAGGGGAGAAAACAGCTCCTGGTTTATTTGAATTATATAAAAAGATAACAGAAACTAATTCTATTTTTCCAGAAAATGAAGATCAATTAACTAAAACTTGCAAACAATTTAATATTCAAAAAAGAAAAGCTTATTTAAATTTTAATGAGACTCAATTTTTAAATAATCTATTATTAACAGATTTATCTTTAGTTGATAATGAGATAAATGATGATTTGCTAAATAATTTATATAATTCTATTTTAGAACAAAGTTGTTATAATAATATAGCAGATATAGCCAATTTATTAAATGATTTGGAAATTAGAACTTTTGACTATAATGCTTTATTGGAACGTGTAGAATTTCTTAGAAAAACATTAAGAATAGAAGATGTTGTTTCTGCAAATAGTTTAACCGAAATGTATAGTAATAGAAAAACATTATTATAAAAGATGTTATAATATTTAGTAGTTTTAAGAGAGGAGGTTTTTATATGAATATAAAAGATCAATTAAATGCTATTTATTCTGATCAATATAAATCATATATAGAAACTGACTCTCTTATTTTAGGCCAGTATGCTGCTTTAAGTCTACCTGATTTAAATAATAATTTAAAACAAATCGATGCTATTGATATAGCTTATGACTTAGTACCTGTATATTTTAAAAAGAATACTTTAAAATATAATCTTTTAGAAAAGTCTATATTAGTAGGAGAAATTCTTAAATTTAAAGAAGAGTTGGAATTTAAAAACATAACTATAGAACAAGCTATGTTAGCAATATGCTCTTTTTATAACTTATATAAAGAAAATAATTATTACAAAGTACCAGATAGATTTCTAGCTAGAAGACTGCAAATTAGTACATCTAAAATTCAATCAATTTTTTATATTCTAAATAAATCAAATATTATAGATATAAAGATAGTAGATGGTGATATTTGGACTAAACTTAATAATAATTTATTAGAAAAAGATGAATATTTTAAGTATAGATGTACTAAAAGTCTTAAAAGAGATAAAAAGGTATTAAAAAATATAGGACCTTATGGAATATATAGTAGTGAACTTACAGATAACTATTTCTTTAAACATCTAAGAGAAACAATCTTAGGTATAACTATTGCTTACAATAACCTTATAGGAAAAACTTTTAATAGTGATAGAAGAAATCAAGATTTAGCTATGTATGGAGAAAGGACTGATATAAAATACCTAGAGATACCTATTCATATTATAATAAGAGAAACAAAATTACCTGAAAAATATATTAGGTATTATATAAAACAATTATTAGATAATGCTGATTATGTAGCAAAAAGAGATAGAGTATATCAAAGCAATGTTTATGACAGTACATATTATTGGGAAAACTATAAGTCTGCCTCTTTAGTGGATTATAAAGAGGCAAAAAAAGATGATGATAGATTATTAGTTACAGAAAATTCTATCATTTTATTTGTAGATAATTTTAATAGAACTCATACTGGACAAAATGTGAATAAAAATCTAGATTACTATACAAAAGTTGTGGTTCATAGTTTACAACAAGTATTAGATCAAAATATTTTAATAGAAGAAGATTATCAAAAAGTTAATTATATTGTTAAAGATTATTTAGAAAGAAGTATGATAGATAGATTAATAGAGAACTCTGAATCAAATTTTTCTAAAGAAGATTTGAAAAAATATAATAAAGAAAAATCTCAACTTATTGATCCTAATAAACTTAAACTAAGAAATAGAGGTAGTAAAGATTTTGGAGGACATAAAATAAAAGTTAACTTTACTAAATTAAATATAGATAAAGCAATAAAGGCTTTATCTTTAGCCTTATTTCAACTAGAGTCCTTAGATATACCTAAACGACAAATAAAATATAATGATAAGTTGATTACAAAATTAATAACTTATATAAAAGATAAATTAGATACTATTAAACAAAGTAGTTTAGTTTTATTTAAACATTATGAGAAATATTTGTATAGTTTAAATTTAGGATTACTTTTAGCTTAATATTAGCCAATACCATTATTCTGCTTATTTTTAGATACAGTAAGCAGAATATATTTTTGCATTATGAAATTTATTAGATGTTTTATAAAATATAGAAACACATTTAAGAAATATTTTTCAAAAATATTTAAAAAAATTTAAATTTTTAATTGAATAAGCTAAACAAGGGGGCTAATATATTATAGGGAATGATCAAAAATTTATATAGACCTAAAAACACCTATATAAATTAATAATTTTATATAAAGTTTATAAAATTGTTTTAT
>UMCW01074251.1_pt1 | contig 23781 bp, 19 predicted proteins | sample 1964321 | NCBI WGS metagenome assembly UMCW01 (sample SAMEA4835977, study PRJEB28245) | human gut metagenome | biome: gut microbiome; material: fecal sample | place: Denmark | collected 2008
TCCATGAATCTGGAAGCAGTAGATGAGATGATGGAGCGTTTCCCTGATATTGAACTTCTTTTCATCGAAAGTGGTGGAGATAATCTGTCTGCAACATTCAGTCCGGAACTGGTAGATGCAACCATCTTCGTCATTGATGTAGCAGAAGGAGATAAGATTCCACGTAAAGGCGGTCCTGGAATCACACGCTCTGATCTCCTTGTCATCAACAAGATCGACCTGGCTCCATATGTAGGTGCAAGTCTCGAAGTAATGGAAAGAGACTCCAGAAAAATGCGCGGTGACAGACCATTCCAGTTCACAAATATCCGCGGAGATGAGAACGTGGATAAAGTAGTGGAATGGATTAAGAAGAATGTACTCTTAGAAGGAATGTAAAGAAAGCCTATGGATAACAAATTTGGAAAAGTTTCCCGTATCAGTGCCTGCGCCGCACTGAAAGATGGAAAAACCATTCTGGAAGACCTGTCTTTTACAGCACCATACAAGATCATGACACCTTTTGAAAAGGAAAATGGAGGAATCCAGATCATGCCTCTCTGCGCATCTGCCGGAATCATGGCAGGAGATTCACAGGAATTTTCCTACCATGTAAAAGAAGGTGCAGACCTGGAGATTCTGTCCCAGTCTTTCGAGAAGATTCACAAGATGGATGAAGGCTCTGCCAGCCGTACCATAGAAGTGCAGGTAGATAAAAATGCTGCATTATACTATTATCCTCAGCCTGTAATCCCTTTTGCACAGTCTGCTTTTGACAGCAAAATGACGATTCATCTGGAAGATGAAACTTCGAAATTGTTTTTGCTGGAGATCATTTCCTGTGGTCGAAATGCACATGAGGAACGATTTCAGTATCGCAGATTTTCCTCAAAGGTATTGCTGTACCGGGGAGAAAAACTGATCTACAGAGACAACACCAGATATGAACCGGGCAAAATGCCGATGGAAGGAATCGGGTTGTACGAGGGTTTCACACATATGGCAAACCTGTTTCTGTCTAAACTATGTGACAGAGGTGACGCGGATGGTCTGGATAGAACATCAGAACTGAAGGAAAAGATCTGGCAGATTCTGGATGAAGATTCAGAAGTAGACGGCGGTGTTACCCGCCTGACTACGGGTGATCTGGCATTGAGAATCTTCGGACATCGTGCCCAGAAATTACAGCAGATAGCTGAGAAAATTAAGGAAATCTATACTTCCTGCCAGATAAATCATAAATCGGTTATGAATGAATGACTTTCCGTCCCAGTGGCTACGGCGCTTGCCGATAACGTAGAAATAAGAAATTTAGATATAAGATTATTCATGAAATCAACTTGTTAGCAGATGAGGACAAGGAAAGTGAAGGTAAAATAAAATACAAGTATATGTAAGAGGTCAATATTTTAATATGAAATGTTGATCTCTTGTTACTGTTCACACACCACTATCCCGCGAGGTGTTTTGGCATGAATATGCCAAAATCCCGAGACATACGAGCCAAAATTCCATTGCCGCAGGCAATCTGGAATGAATTTTGGCTACGTTACTGTGAACGGAGTGAACAGTAACGATCTCTTTTGTGTAGTTGAAGCTACTAAAATAGAATCCTTGCTATTGTCTTTTGGGGATGTTAAGATAAGGAAAAGAATGAATGGAAGAAATGTATTTTTAGGTTGCTGGGCATGGAGTGAACAGTACCATTTTCAGAGAGGAGTGTAAACAGATGGGCAATAAAAAGAAACTGCCGGTAGGAGTTGATTCTTTTAGCAAACTGGTTCAGCAGGGCTTTTACTATATAGATAAAACAGGTTTGTTGATCGAGATTTTGAACAATTGGGCAGAAGTAAATCTATTTACCAGACCAAGGCGATTTGGAAAAAGCCTGAACATGTCCATGCTGCAGACATTTTTTGAGATCGGCTGTGATAAGACACTATTTGATGGCCTGAAAATCTCAGAAGAAAAAGAATTATGCCAGAAATACATGGGTCAGTTTCCTGTAATTTCTGTCAGTCTTAAAGGTGTAGAGGGACAGACGTTTCCAGAAGCTTTGGCAGCAATGAAATATATTATAGGACAGGAAGCTTTGCGCTTCGGATTTCTTCTGGAAAGTGACAGACTATCTGATAAAGATAAAGACATTTATCAGCAGCTTACAGAAATAGGAAAAGGTACAGGCAGTCTTTTTGCCATGACAAATGATGCATTGGGTACCAGCTTGAAAACTTTGTCAGACTTACTTTACAGGCATTATGCAAAAAACGTAATTCTCCTTATTGATGAATATGATGTTCCGTTGGATAAAGCGTTTCAGTATGGATACTATGATCAGATGGTATCGCTTCTTCGTGTAATGTTTGGAAATGCTTTAAAAACGAATTCAAGTCTGTACTTTGCAGTGTTGACGGGATGCCTGAGGATTTCAAAGGAAAGCATTTTTACAGGACTTAATAATCTGAAAACACTTACAATTACAAATGCACAGTTTGACGAATATTTCGGTTTTACAGACAAAGAAGTTAAAGAAATGCTGGCATATTATGATCTGGAAGAACATTATGAAACAATGAAAGAATGGTATGACGGTTATCGTTTTGGAAAAACGGATGTATATTGTCCTTGGGATGTGATTAATTTCTGTGACGATCTGCGGGCAGATGAAGATGCATATCCTCAGAATTATTGGTCTAATACCAGCGGAAATGCCATTGTACGTCGTTTGATTGACAAAGCAGACAGTGTTACGAAAAATGAGGTTGAGAGCCTGATTGCAGGTGACGAGGTTATAAAAGAGATTCATCAGGAACTGACCTATAGTGAGCTGGATCAGTCGATAGAAAATCTGTGGAGCGTATTATTTACTACCGGTTATCTGACTCAGAGAGGCAGAGTAGACGGTAGGAAATATCGTCTGGCAATTCCTAACAGAGAAATCAGAGAATTATTTATAACGCAGATTCGGGAATGGTTCCGTAAGTCATCAAGGAAGGATACAGGGACACTGGAAGCTTTCTGTCAGGCTTTTCCACAGAAAGACGCTGTGAAAATTGAAAAGCTTCTGAATGAATATCTCTGGAATACTATCAGTATTCGGGACACATCTGGCAGAGAGAAAAAGGAGAATTTTTACCATGGAATGATTCTTGGACTTCTCAGATATAAGGAAAACTGGCTGGTGAAATCTAACGCAGAGTCCGGAGAAGGATACAGTGACATTCTCATTGAAGTTCCAGAGAGCCGGACTGGTATTGTAGTGGAAATCAAATATGCAGAAGATGCGGCATTTGATTCTTCATGCGATAAGGCAATCCAGCAGATTGAAGAGAAGCATTATGAGGCAGCACTGCTTGGGGATGGCATGGAGAATATCGTAAAATATGGAATTGCCTGCTATAGGAAAAGATGTAAGGTGTTATTGGCAGAGTAAGAGTTTGTCTTCCGTTCAGGTCAAAAATAGTATCAATTTTTTTGACCTGAGCAAAAAAAGAAAAGAAATTATTTATAATAAAGTCATTAAAATGCGCCGTTTCCGTATTCAGAGAGAGAGTTTCTCTCTTTTTTTATTGCTAAAATATACCCATAAACAAACAGAAAACAAGAAAGCAAACACAAGGAGGAAATGAAACAATGGGTAAATTAAAAGTAGCAGTGATCGGATGCGGCGGTATCGCAAACCAGAAACATTTTCCGGCATTAAAGAATAATGCGGACTTAAATGAAATCGTAGCATTCTGTGATATTAAGATTGAGCGTGCACAGGAAGCAGCAGAGAAATTCGGTGCTCCTAATGCACAGGTTACAGCAGATTACAGAGAAGTTCTGGCAAATCCTGAAGTAGAAGTCGTACATATCTGTACTCCGAATGTTTCACACAGTGAAATCGCAATTGCAGCATTTGCTGCAAAGAAGAATGTATATTGCGAAAAACCAATGTCTCATAGCACAGAAGAAGCAGAGAAAATGGTAGAGGCATGGAAGAAATCCGGAATGCAGTTTACAGTAGGATATCAGAACCGTTTCCGCCCGGAGGTACAGAACCTTCATGCGGCATGCCAGAAAGGTGATCTGGGAGATATCTACTATGCAAAAGCACATGCAGTCAGAAGAAGAGGTGTTCCTACATGGGGAGTATTTATGGATAAAGAAGCACAGGGCGGCGGTCCTCTGATCGATATCGGAACACATGCGCTTGACATCACTCTCTGGTGTATGGATAACTACGATATCGATAGTGTTTCCGGTTCTGTATTCTATAAACTGGGTGGTCTGGAACAGGCTACCGAAGGAAACCTGTTTGGACCATGGGATCCGAAAACATATGAAGTAGAAGACTCCGCAGTAGGATTTGTAAAAATGAAAAACGGAGCAACTATTGCACTGGAAGCAAGCTGGGCATTAAACATTCTGGAATCCAGAGAAGCGTCCACAACACTTTGCGGAACAGCAGCAGGTGCTGAAATTCATTCCGGTATGAGCTATCAGAAGAATGAACTGATCTATAATCGTGGCAGAAATGGACAGTTAATGGAAGAAACAATTTCTCCTGTAGGCGGCGTTGCTTACTTCGGAGGCGGCGGTGGAGAAGAGGGAACCATCGATAACAGACAGTGGCTGGAAGCTGTAAAGAATGGAACAGAACCTCTTGTAAAACCAGAAGAAGCACTTGCAGTAACTAAGATTCTTGATGCAATCTATAAATCTGCAAAAGAAAATAAAGAAATTAAGTTCTAATCTGAGATAATTGGGAAAATTCCTGACATTTATTACGGAAGATGATAAACAGTGAATGGAATAGTTACATCTCCTCAGATAAAAAGTCTGGGGAGATACTTCTGAAATATATAATCTGACAGATGATTAGAAAGGGGATACGCAGATGGGATTTGCGATGCGAATGAATTTTGTGGATGTTGTGGTCAGTGACAGTCTCAAAAATTATTATGTAGATAACAAAAAATGGGATACCAGTTTGATATCCGCCTCAGCTATTACAGAGGTCATTTTCTCTCTGTAATTGACGAATTTAAAGTAAAAGTAGACGATTTTGAAGTTCCAACGGAGAGAATTAAATTCTGTATTAACGGAAAAGAATTCAGTCCGGTAGAATTTGATAAATGCTATACAGAGTTTTGGCAGGTAATTGAGCCGGCAACGATTAAGGTTATTTATCCGGGTGGCCTTCCAGAGGGAGAACATAAGATTGATGTAACATTATTCTTCCGTTCCCCATATATGCCGATCGGACCAGATCATATGTATATGCCAGTAGACAGTTGCGGAAGCAAGACTTTAACAATTACAGATTAAGGAGGAGAAGAAAATGTCAAAAGTAAAAACTGGAATCACTTTATTTTCATTGGGAACTCCTTATCTGAAGGGGGAACTTGACCTCGAAGGAGTTATCCGTACAGCAGCAGAACTGGGAGCAGAGGGATATGAAATTGTAGCTTCACAGATGATTCCTTCCTATCCATATGTTTCTGATGAGTTTGTAGAATTTATTAATAAATGTAAAGAAAAGTATGGAATCGGACCGATTTGTTATTCTGCAAATATGGATCGTGGAATGCTTAAAGACCGCGATCTTACAGAAGATGAAATGGTTGCCCGCGCGATTACAGATATTATTTCTGCCAATAAACTGGGCTGTACAGTTATGAGAGAACAGTATCTGCTTTCACCAAGTGGTCTTGCGAGAATTGCACCGATCGCAGAAGCTTATAATGTGCATGTAGGAATTGAGATTCATAATCCGGAGAGTCCGATCACACAAGCTATTCAGGATTATGTAGAAGTGATTGAAAAAACAGGAAGCAAATATATCGGATTTGTACCGGACTTTGGATGCTTTGCGACAAAGCCGAATAAACCATACTGGGACAGAGCGCTGGCAGCAGGAGCAACTGAAGAACAGCTCCAGAAATGTGCACAGCTTCGTTATGATGATGTTCCAATGGAAGAAGCAATGAAGATCATGGCACCGGATATGGAGAAATGCCCGGCACTTGGTGCAACACTGAACAGCATGTACGGATTTGTACAGTTTAGAAAGAGCTGCACAGCAGAACTGGAAGGACTGAAAAAAATCATGCCTTACTGTTTCGAAATGCATGGAAAATGCCATTATGTGGATGAAAATCTCCATGAAGTTGTGATTCCTTACGAGGAGATCATTCCGGTAATTGCTGAATCTGATTATGAAGGATATATTGTCACAGAATATGAAGATGAGGGCGGATATGATGCAGTAGAACAGACTACCCGTCATGTGGCTATGGTGAAAAAATTACTGAATCAGCAGTAATCAAAATAATTAAAGATAAAAATATGATAAAATAATCAAAATCGGTTTGATAAAAAAGACGCATACCGTGTGGCTGCACAGTATGCGTCAGGAATGAAACATTACAGATATTGTAATGCAAAACCTTCGATCTGCCATCTTCCTTCACTTACTTTTAAAATATCGCTGACTTCATCGTCTAACAGGTCCGTGCATACTGCATAAAGTCCATCATACTGGCTTTCTTCAGAAATCTTATGTTCATCAAGATAATGCTGGATATCGGCAGTCTCACCTTCCCGTGTAATGAAAAATATTATGAAATTTGTAAACAGAATAATAGTTGCTATTTTGAGTAGGACATTTTATAATAAAAATGATAGCTAAGAGATAAAATGATAAGAGGAAAAAATATGGCAACTATTAGAGATATTGCAAATGCGGCAGGCGTATCGGTTGCAACGGTATCGCATGTTGTTAATAATACACGTTTTGTCAGTCCTGAATTACGTAAACGAGTTGAAGAAGCGATTGCAAATGCAGAAACTCCTCCAAATTTTGTGGTAAAAAAGAAAATGCAGGAAAAAGAGCGGAAAAAAAATAAGATGCTGATGGAGGAGCAGAAAGCAATTGCGGTAGATGCAGGACCGGAGTTTTATCTCTATCTTACATCATCTCCTTTTGCCCACTTTGACAGTTCTGTTGAACAGGAATTACGTAAACTGGCAGGGGAGCAGGGATGTGAACTGGTTCGTGTAAGCATAGAAAGTGAAGGAATGCTGGAGTTTTTAACCTGCAGTTTGATTAATTCCTCAAAAATGAAGGGCATTTTTGTTACTGCTTCTGTAGCAACAGAAAAACTTAGTGAAATACTTAATTCAGTTTCTGTGCCTGTTGTGATCATTGGAAACAGCATTCCGGGTGTGGCGTGTGACAGGGTAAGCACTGCGAATGAAGAGGGTGCTTATAAGGCGACTATGCATCTGATCCGTTCGGGACATGAAAATATTGCGATTTTGTGCGGCAGTGAAGACAGGGAATTTAATCGTGAGCGGATTGAAGGGTATAAACGGGCATTGCGGGATAATCAGATTCCGATTCAGGATCAATATATTGTTGATGATCTGAAAGGTAAAGCATCTGTAAAGATTGCCCTGGATAAGCTCTTGAATGATGTACACCAGCCATCTGCTATTTTTGTGGCTAATCTGGATACCATATATCATGTTTATAATTATATTTCCGAGCATGAAATTGAGTGCCCAAAAGATATTTCCGTTGTGTGCTTTAATGATTTTTCCTGGGCAACCCTGATAAATCCACCTACTACTACTGTGAAACAGGATGTAGATCAGATTTGTAAAGAGGCCTTTTCGTGTATTCAGGATAGAATTAAAGAAATTCAAACGCAGTCAGAAAAAAGTGAAGCGAAGACTATTTTGCTTCCCACTCAGCTTTGCGTCAGACGTTCTACCAGCGGGATTGGAAGAGGACCTTTTGGTGAAAAGGCAGGAGATATATCAGATTTAGTGTTGACAGAAGAAGAGCAGGAAGAATGTCAGAGACATACTTTTACTGCGGCAATGTCTTTTCATTATTCAGGAAAATCCCATTCTCTGCTTCTGGAAGAGGGAATCCGCAATATATTTGATAAATTCAATATTCAGATTATTGCAGTTGTAGATGCTCATTTTGATCCGGAATTGCAGTCAAAGCAGCTCAGAAGCCTTAAGCTTCTGGAACCGGATATCTTGATCTCAATTCCAACAGACACAAAAATCACATCACAGGCATATCATGAGATTGCAAGTGGAAAAACAAAAATGATATTTATGTCTAATATACCAAATGGTTTCAAGGCGAATGATTATGTAAGCTGTATTTCTGTTAATGAGCGTTCTCACGGAAGAAATATTGGCCGGGGACTTGGTGAAAATTTAAGAAAAATGCATTTGACAAATGTGGGCATGATGAAACATCAGTCAGAAGATTTCTATGCCACCAGACAAAGAGACAGTGCTGCAGAGCAGATTATTGTGGAAGAATTTCCGGAATTAAAAATCTGTGATACGAAAACCTTTGTTAAGGCAGAAGAAACATATGAATTAACAAAACAAATGTTAGAGGAATATCCTCAGATCGAGGGAATTTATGTTTCCTGGGACGCACCGGCAAAATATGTATTGAATGCCCTGACAGATATGGGGAGAGAAGATGTCATTGTATCAACTGGTGACCTGGAATATAACATTGCATTAAATCTGGCTAAGGGCGGAATGGTAAAAGCGATCAGTGCACAGATGCCATATGAGCAGGGAGAGGCAGTTGCGACTGTTGCAGTGAAAGCTCTCTTGGACGAAGTGGTGCCGTCCTATATTGGCGTGGAACCGGTGTATGTGGATCGGTATAATCTGCAGAAAGTCTGGCAGAAATCGTATAAAGAGCCTTTGCCTGAAGAGATTAAACAGGCTTTAAACTGGACTTGCCTGAATGAAATATAGAAAAATATAAGATGATTATAGAAAAATAAAAACAGGATCGACTTCTATTAGATATTTGAAAATAGAATGTCAGATCCTGCTTTTTTTATTTGAGAGAAAAATATAGTTAAATATAGAAAAATAAACAAAAACAAAAGGGGATAAATGTGAAAAGTGCCGAAGTGAATGATAATGCAAACCTTAGGATTGACAGCAAATAGAATAAATGATATAGTAAAGCTACAATAAATTTACGTAAATTTAACCAATTAGAAAAATATAGAAAAATGAAAGGTATAGGGTGCAGAAATGAAAATTGGGTATATGACAAATGCTTTTGGACCACTTGTTGGTGCCGGCGGTGGAGTAACTAGTGTGAAGGATATTCGTTACGTAACAATGACAGATGATGAGGCTACATTAGAGCAGATTACCAAGATTGGATTTAAGAGTATCGAAGTCCTGGAAGGCAATCTTACAAATTATGCGGATGATCCACAGGTGTTAATTGATATGCTGGCCAAATACGGTGCGGATATGATGAGTGTTTGTGTAGGAGCAAATTTCATTTATCAGGACGCATTGGAAGACGAAATGGTTCACTTAAGAGCAGTTGCTGAAATGGCAGCAAAGGTTGGCGTCAAATACTTTGTAATCTGTGGTGGTGCTATCAGAGGAAAAGGAATCCGGCCGGGTGATGTGGAACTTCTCGCAAAAGGCCTTTCAAAAGCAATGGAAATTACAGAAGAGTATGGACTTGTAGCATGTTTCCATCCTCATCTTGGATCTATCGCAGAGAAACCGGAAGAGATCGATGCACTCTTTGCAGCATCTGATATCAAGATCTGTCCGGACCTGGCACACTTAAAAGCCGGCGGTTATGATCCGTTGACCTTTATCAAAAAATACTATGACAGAATTGCTTTCATTCATTTGAAAGATCTCCATGATAATGGTACATTTGCACCTCTTGGAACAGGAAATGTTGATAACAAAGGTGTCATCGAATATGTAAAGAGCAAAGGCTATGATGGAGACTGGTTAGTAGAATGTGATGCATGGCCAAATGATCCGGTTGCGGATTGTAAACAGTCTTATGAATACTTAAAAGGTTTATTATTTTAATTTTTAATTATTAATTTTAATTGGGGGATAGCAAAATGAAAAAAAAATTAGTAGGAATGATTGCAACAGCTACTTTATTAACAATGGCATTAGCAGGGAATGTACAGGCTGCAGAAATCCGTTCTGTGGGACCGGATGGTGAAGCGGCAGTAGATGCCTCCACTATTGAACTGACAGATGATCAGATCGCACAGATCAAAGAAGGCGGATATACAGCTGCAATCTGTCTGCACTATGGCGGAAACGACTGGTCAACTTCTCAGCAGAAGGGACTGGAAGATACTTTTGGAGAACTTGGTATTGAAATTGTGGCTGTAACAGATGCTAACTTCTCAGCAGAAACACAGGTATCTAATATTGAAACAGTTATGGCAAAAAAACCTGATATTCTCGTTTCAATTCCTACAGATGCTACTGCAACAGCAGATGCTTACAAACAGGCAGCAGCAGCTGGTATTAAAATTGTTTTCATGGATCAGAGAGCTAATGGTCTGGAAGCAGGAAAAGACTATGTAAGCGTTGTATCTGCAGATAACTATGGTAATGGATATGCATCAGGAACTGTTCTTGGAGATGCTTTAGGCGGAAAAGGAAAAGTTGCAATGGTTTACTATGATGCAAACTTTGCTCCTACAAACCAGCGTGATGAAGGTTTCCGCGATGCAATGAAAAATTATCCGGATATTGAAATTGTAACAGAGCAGGGCTTCACAGATGAATCCGGCTGTGCTGAACAGGGAGATGCTATTCTTACACAGTTCCCGAACATTGATGGTATTTATGCAAGCTGGGATGTGCCTATGGAAGGTGTTCTTTCCGCTGTAAGAGCAGCTGGTATGGAAGGAAAAGTTACTCTGGCATGTAATGACCTTGGTAATAACGTAGCGCGTGAGATCGCATCCGGAAATATTGCAGGTGGTGGTGCTCAGATGCCATATGATCAGGGTGTTGCAGAGGCAAAACTGGCAGCATTGGCACTTCTTGGCGAAGAAACACCTTCTTATGTAGCTGTTCCTGCTGAAACAGTTACTCATGAGAATGTACTGGAAGCATATACAGATGTATATCATGTTGAAACACCAGACTGGTTAAAAGAAGCTTATGTAGAGTAAGACAATTTCAAATAATAGATAGGGGAACAAAATGAGCCAAAGCATTTTAAAAATGGAGCAGATTGTAAAATCTTTTGGTGCAGTAAACGTATTAAAAGGCGTTGATTTTGATCTTGCAAAAGGTGAAGTGCATGCTCTTGTTGGCGGTAATGGAGCCGGAAAATCCACTCTGATGAAGATTATGACCGGTGTTTACACAAAAGACAGTGGAAAAGTCATCATAAAGGGTGAAGAAAAAGAAATTAAAAGCACAAATGATGCAAAAGAAAATGGAATCGCTATGATTTTCCAGGAGATGTCCCTGGTTCCGAGCCTGACGATCGCAGAAAATATATTTCTGGGATATGAGCTGAAAAAGCATGGTATGCGAGATGTTAAATTGATGAAACAGGAAACAGAGAAGGTTTTAAAACGATTAGGTCTGGATTTAGATCCGGGTACACCGGTTTCAGAACTGAGTGTTGGTTTGTGTCAGATGGTAGAAATTGCCAAAGCCGTTTCCAAGAATGCATCTATTTTGGTTTTTGATGAGCCATCTGCAGCTTTATCTGATTCAGAAACGGAGTTCTTATTTAAGATGATCCGTCAGCTGAAAGAAGAAGGCGTATCCATGGTTTATATTTCTCACAGAATGAACGAAATACTTGAAATATGTGACAGAGTAACAGTTATTCGAGATGGGAAAAAGGTAATTACAGAAAAAGTAGAAAATCTGACAATGGAAGAGATCGTAGCTCAAATGATGGGAAATGAAGCAAAAGAAACAAAGTTTGAGTATGTTCCCAGAGAGTATGATTGTAACGCAGAGGATCTTCTTACTGTAAAACATTTAAAAATTAATGACAAAATCGATGATATCAACTTTAGCATCAAACCCGGCCAGATTCTTGGTCTGGCCGGTCTGATGGGAGCCGGCAGAACGGAAATCATGGAAACTCTGTTTGGTCTTAGAAAGGCTGTAAGTGGAAGTATTGAACTGGAAGGTAAAAAAGTTGAAATCAAAAATCCTTCCGATGCAGTAGCCTGTGGTTTTGCACTGGTTCCGGAAGACAGAAGAAAAGAAGGACTGGTACTTTCGCATACCATTAAAGAAAATGCTATTCTTCCGATTTCTGCCCAGTTGGTAAAAAATGGGATATTTAATGATGATAAGGCAGCACATGATATCGTTGAAAAAAATATCCAGGATCTGGGAGTTGTAGCTGACAATATGAATCAGGAGATCAGGCTGCTCTCAGGTGGAAACCAGCAGAAGATTGTTATTGCAAAATGGTTAAATTCCAATCCTAAAATTTTTATGTTTGATGAGCCTACAGCAGGTGTTGATATCGTTGCGAAAGGTGAGATCATATCTATTATCAGAGAGTTTGCGGATAAGGGTGGCGCAGTAATTTTTGCTTCATCCGAATTAGCAGAAATGATGGCAATCTGTGATGACATCATAACAATTTTTGATGGAAAGATCACAGGAAGAATAGGCCGCAAAGAACTTATGAAAGAGGAGGAACTGCAACATGCAATCCAGAGGAAATAATAAAAAAATACAGATGAGCAAATATATGGTGTATATCGTTCTGGCAGTTGTATTTGTATTCTTCGCAATTACATTAAGAGATAACGGTTTCGCCAGCACACAGAACCTTTTAAACATTTTAAGACAGACAGCTATGATCTCAATTATGTCAGTAGCCGGTGTGTTTGTGTTAAGTGCAGGCCAGATTGACCTGACAGTTGGTTCTAACACAGCAATGAGTGCCATGTTAGTGGCTCTGGTTTTAAAGTCTACCAACAATATTTTCCTTGCTCTTATTGTTGCCCTGATTTTTGGTGTCGCAGTAGGTGTCATTAATGGTTTGCTTGTGACCAGATTAGGACTTCCTGCTTTCCTTGCTACTTTGGGAATGATGCAGGTGATCCGAGGTGCAGCAATGTGGATTACAAATACAGAGGCAGTGCCGATTTCAAATACAGTATTTAATACTATATTCGGTACAGGATTTGTGGGACCTATTTCTGTTCTGATCCTTTGGACTATTTTATTCTACATTTTAGGTTATATACTTTTCAACAGAACACCATTCGGAAAACATACTCTGGCAACAGGTGGAAATCAGATGGCTGCTCAGTATTCAGGAATAAAAGTACAGAGAATCAAGATGTATGTCTTTATGTTATCCGGAGCACTTTCTGCTTTTGCAGGTGTTCTGTATGCAGGACGTATGCAGTCAGGAAGATATTCCTTTGGTGACGGTGACGAAATGTCTGTAATCGCATCGGTTGTTCTCGGTGGAGCATCTATGGCAGGTGGAAGTGGTTCTATGATTGGAGCTCTTGCAGGATCTATTCTTATGGGAATGATCAGCAATGCTTTGATTCTTGCAAACCTCTCATCTGCACAGCAGAAGATGGTAAATGGTTTTATTATCATTGCAGCAGTTGCACTTAGCAACCTGGCGCAGAGAAAGAAATCAAATTAATTAAAGAAGATTTATAAAAGTAAAGATTGATATATGTGATTAAAATTAAAAATTAAAAAAATATTTATATTATGATGATTACGGAGGGTTAGATCATGAAAAAAATGAACATTGGTTTAGTAGGCGCTGGTTTTATGGGAAAAGCACACATGGTAGCATTTTCAAACATGCCAAAACTTTTTACAGATGCACCATTTATCCCTGTATTTAAAACAGTATGCGACATTGTTCCTGAAATCGCAGAGGATTTCAAAGAAAGATATGGATTTGAAAAAGCATGTACAGACTGGATGGATATTATCAATGATCCTGAAATCGATATTGTAAGTGTTTGTACACCTAATAATGAACATGCAGCAGTTTCCATTGCAGCATTAAAAGCCGGAAAACATGTAATCTGTGAAAAACCGATCGCATCCACAACCGAAGATGCGAAAGCAATGGCTGAAGCAGCAGCAGAGGCAGCGAAAAAAGGTATAGTTTCCATGAATGGTTACCAGTACCGTCGTGTACCTGCAATTGATGAAGCGAAAAAGATCATTGAATCCGGAAGACTTGGCGAGCTGACAAATATCAGAACTCAGTATCTTCAGAGCTGGTCTGCAGACCCATCTTCTCCATTATCATGGAGATTTGAAAAAGCAACTGCCGGAGCAGGAACACTTGGTGATATTGCTACACATGCACTGGATATTGCTCAGTATCTTGCAGGAAATATTTCTGAAGTTGTTTCTATTGTTAAAACATATATCACTGAACGTCCGGTACAGGAGGGCGGAGTTGACCTTCTTGGTACTGTAAAATTAGGACCGGATGCAAAGAGAAAACCGGTTGATGTTGACGACGAGGTAACAACACTTCTGAAATTTGAAAATGGAACTATCGGAAGCTGCGAAGCAACACGAATGGCATGGGGAAGAAACAACTATATTACATTAGAGGTTCATGGAACAAAGGGAAGCATTTCCTGGTGCTATGAACGTCTGAATGAGCTGAATGTATGCTATGGAATGGAAGATCAGGATGGAGAAAGAGGATTTAAAACAATCTACACAGGTCCTGCAAACCCACATGGCGATGTAACATGGAACATTCCGGGTATGAATATTGGATATGGTGAGTTAAAAGCAATTGAAATGTATGAATTTGGAAAAGCAATTGTGGAAGGATATCAGCCATCTACTAACTTTGGTGTTGGATACAGACTGGATCGAGTTTGTGATGCAATTCTTGAGTCCAATGAAACAGGTTCCTGGGTTAAAGTTAAATAAATGTGCGTAATTAGGTAGGAAAAACGCGATGATAAGAGTTGGAATAATCGGATATGGCTATATGGGCCAGTTCCATAAAAAAAAGATAGTTCAAAGTGGTCAGGCAAGTGTAGTTGCAATTCTTGATAAAGAACAAAGACGACGAGAAGAAGGTCTGTCTGATGGATATCATGTATATTCGGAAAAACAGCTGGAAACATTTTTCAAAGAAACTATGGATCTTGTCATCGTGGCAACTAAAATCGAAGAACGTGCATATTATGCCACTCAGGCAATGACTGCCGGTTTCCACGTTTTATGTGAGAAACCGGTGGCCATGAATATGAAAGAACTTGAAGAGATAATTGCTATATCTGATAAAACAGGAAAAAAATTCACAGTACATCAACCGAGACGCTTTGACAGAGATTATCTGATGTTAAAAGAAGTGATCGACAGCCATGTGATCGGTGATGTTCATACCATAGAGTCACGTGTTCATGGAGAAAGAGGAATCCTTTTCGGATGGCGTGGCAGAGAAAAATCCGGTGGAGGCTTATTGAACGATTGGGGAACACATCTGATCGACCAATATTTACAGTTGTTTCCGGAGGAAAAGGTGATTCGCATCGAATGCAGGCTGAGATCAATTCTTGTAGAAGATGTGGAAGATTATGTGGAATTAAATTTAACATTCTCAAATAATGTATATGCAAAAATCGTCTTGACAACATTTGCTTTATGTGAAATGCCGCGATGGTTTGCACTTGGCAACAGAGGAACTTTGCGTCTGGATGATATGACAGGAGAAAACGGAAGCATTGTTCGTCTGAAAACAGAAGTAGATGTTGAAGAGTTATCGAAAAGGGGAAGCGTTGCGCCCAGTCTGACGTTAGCACCTCTGGACAATCTTTATAAAGAGAAAATTCCTCTGCCAAATGAAGGCGATACGACTATGTGTTTCTGGAATAGTCTTATTGCTGCATTGAAGGGAGAAGGAGAGTTCCTGGTGAAAACGGAGGATACCATACGTCAAATGAAAATTCTGGAGGCAGCCAGGCTTTCAAGTGAGACAAATCAGAGTGTTGATGTAAATATTTGATGAAAGGAAATTGACTATGAAGTTTGGACTTTTAACAGCAATTCTTGAAGGTACAACATTTGAAGAAGCAGTTGACTTTGCAGCAGAGAATCAGCTGGAATGTCTTGAAGTTGCCTGCTGGCCAAATACAGGTGGGGCTAAGAGACGCTATGCTGGTGTATGTCATATTGATGCGGAAGCATTAACAGAAGAAAAAGCTAAAGAAATCATCCAGTACTGTAAAGAGAGAAATGTAGAGATTTCATCTCTGGGATACTATCCAAATACACTTGATCCGGATCTGGAAAAGAGAAAACAGTATATTGATCATATTTATGCATTGATAGATGCCAGCAGTATGTTAAATGTAAATATGGTTACAACATTTCTTGGAAGAGTACCGGACAAAAATGTTGAAGAAAACCTGGAAATTGTAAAAGAAGTATGGCCTCCGATCCTGGAATATGCGAAGGAAAAAGGCGTAAAAATCGCTATTGAAAACTGTCCTATGTGGTTTACTGCAGACGAATGGCCGGGAGGACAGAATCTGATGACTTCTCCGGAAAACTGGAGAAAAGTATTTGAAGTACTTCCGTACGATAATCTTGGCTTAAATTATGATCCTTCTCATTTTGTATGGCAGCAGATTGATTACATTAAACCAATTTACGAGTTTAAAGATAAGATTTTCCATGTGCATTACAAAGATATCAAAATATACCAGGATAAATTAAATGATGTTGGTATTATGGCATATCCTTTGAAATACATGTCACCGAAATTATGTGGTCTTGGAGATGTTGACTGGGGCAAATATGTATCAGCATTAACAGACATTGGTTATCAGGGCTACAGTGTAATTGAAGTAGAAGATAAGGCTTTTGAAGGCAGTCTTGATAATGCTAAAAAAGCAGTGAAGCTGTCAGCAAAATATTTAAGAAATTTCGTTGGTTGATTTCGCAGCCGGACGGAAAGGAGAATAAAAATGGATCAGAATAATGCAAGTCCTAAAAAAATGAATGTCGGTTTGATTGGTGCAGGATTTATGGCTAAAGCTCATTCCATTGCATATGCTGGTATGCCTATGTTTTTCTGGCCGGCACCAATCATTCCGGTCAAAAAGATGATCGTTGATATGAATGAAGCAATTGCCAGAGAAGCTAAAGATAAGTTTGCTTTTGAATCTTATTCTACAGATTGGCATGATGTTGTAAATAATCCGGAGATTGATGTTGTGGATATCTGCACTCCGAATAATGTTCATGCTGAAATTGCAATTGCAGCTGCAAAGGCAGGAAAACATATTATCTGTGAAAAACCACTGGCATTAACTGTTGATCAGGCCAGAGAAATGTATCTTACTGCAAAAGAAAATAATATTAAAACATTAGTAGCTTTCAACTATCGAAAAACACCGGCTGTTCAGCTGGCTAAAAAATATATTGAAGAAGGCGCTATTGGTGAGATCCTTGATTTCAGAGGAACTTATTTACAGGATTGGTCAGCTGATCCGGAATCTCCGCTGTCCTGGAGATTTCAGAAGAATATTTGCGGAAGCGGAGCTCTTGGTGATATAGGAACTCATGTGGTAGATATGCTGAGATTTCTGGTAGGAGACTTTAAAAAGGTAAATGCAAGAACAGCAACCTATATTCCGGAACGTCCGGTTCAGAGCGGACTTACCGATAGTCTTGGAAATGCACGTCTTAACAAGGATACACCGAAAAAAGCAGTAGATGTAGATGATCAGTGTATGTTTATGATCGAATGTGAAAATGGAGCCTTTGGAAGCATTGAAGCAACAAGAAATGCATGGGGAAGAAATAATTATATTACATTTGAAATCCACGGAACATTAGGCTCTTTATATTTCAATTATGAACGTCGAGATGAGCTGCAGGTATGCTTTGCCAGTGATCCGGACGATCGTCGAGGATTCAGAACGATCTATACAGGACCAAATCATCCATATGGAAATGGACTGTGGCCAATTCCTGCTCTTGGTATTGGTTATACAGAAACTAAAATTGTGGAATGTTATGATTTCTTCAATGCTATTGCAAACGATACACAGGCAAGCCCGAATTTTGAAGATGGATATGAAATAGAACTGATTTCAGATGCAATCCTTAAATCAGCACAAACTCATACATGGGTAGATGTTCATTAATCGTTACTGTTCACTCCGTTCTCAGTAACATAGCCAAAATTCATTCCAGTTTGCCTGCGGCAATGGAATTTTAGCTTGTATGTCTCGGAATAGTGGTGTGTAAACAGCAGCTTGACTGGTTTCAGTATTTCTGCGAAGACCGAAAAAAGAATTGTAAGACTTGTCTTTTAGTGTTAGTATAAGAACAGTCTTAGAGCGTGTTTGAAAAATCATTCCCACAAATTATGACGCGCATCTTGCGTAAAGCATTTTTCAAACACGCTCTAGGCTTGGAAAAAAGTTATAATAAGGTATAGTCTTTGAGGTCAAAAATCAGATAAAGGTTTCTGACCTTTTTTGTTTAATGAGGGATTATAAAATATGGAGACATTTTTTACAAAGGACAAAAATTTTTATAAGGTGTTTTTCAGGTTGATGTTGGTTGTGGCGCTGCAGAATCTGGTGGCATATAGTGTGAATATGCTGGATAATATGATGCTTGGAAGCTATGATCAGAATGCACTTTCCGGGGCAGCCACTGTGAATCAGATCTTCTTTGTTGTAAATCAGCTTGCCATTGCAATCGGAAATGCCCTGATCGTAATGAGTTCCCAGTATTGGGGAAAAAAAGATACCTGTGCGATCAGGAAACTGACAGGAATTGTACTGATATTCAGTCTGCTGGCAGCGATGCTCATCCTTGTCATATGCTCGGCATTTCCGGAACAATTGCTTGGCCTGTTCACAACATCACCGGATATTATTATGGAAGGTCAGACTTATCTTAAGATATTGAAATGGACGTTTGTCTTATTTCTGATCAGCAATCTTCTGATTTCCATGCTGAGAAGTGTGGAGACAGTACAGATTTCATTTGTTGTTTCTGTGATATCTCTGATCGTAAACGGCGGAATTAATTATACATTGATTTTCGGGCATTTTGGATTTCCGGAAATGGGGATTAAAGGTGCTGCAATAGGAACACTGACAGCCAGAAGCCTGGAGTTTTTGATCGTTCTGTTTTATGTGGCAAAGATTGATAAGAAAGTCCGGGTATTTGATGGTGGCTTATTAAGAGGAACATTCACAGCTGAGAACAGAAAACTGTGCAGGGATTTTATTAAAGTATCCACTCCTGTCATTCTTTCCGGACTGGTCTGGGCAATTTCGGTTCCTATGCAGACTGCAATACTGGGACATCTTTCTTCGGATGCGATTGCAGCGAATTCCGTAGCAACAACGTTCTTTCAGTATTTAAAAGTAATAGTAGTAGCGATCGCTTCTGCTTCCGCTGTAGTGATCGGAAAGTCTATCGGTCAGGGTGACAGAAATGAAGTGAAGGCTGTTGGACGGACGTTGTCAGTGATCGATATTTCCATAGGAATTATACTGGCAATAGTTTTGCTTATTTTGAGAAAACCGTTGCTGTCTATGTATAATCTCACAGAGGAGGCAACAATCCTTGCAGACCATCTGATGATAGTCATGAGTGTGGTCATGGTGGGAATGTCTTATCAGATGCCGGTTTCTGTAGGTGTTATTCAGGGCGGCGGAGATACAAAATTCCAGATGTATATGAATCTGATCTCAACATGGGGAATTGTAATGCCCCTGTCTTTCCTGGCTGCGTTTGTATGGAAACTTCCGGTGGAATGGGTAGTTGTAGCTGTCCAGTCGGATCAGCTGTTTAAATGTGTGCCTGTGTTCCTGAGATTCAGAAGTTATAAATGGATGAGGAAGCTGACTTGATAAGAACTGATTAAAGAATCATCATTTATTTAACCGAATCAAGTAAGTCCCCTGCTTCAATTGCGAATATCCGCTTGACTTAAGTGCAAAATATCTAAGAAACTTTGTAGGTTAAGAAAACAGTTATCTATTTGACAGACCGTTTTACCGGTCATAACAGAGTTTGAAAGAAAAGGAGAAAAATAATCATGAAGAGAAAAACATTAGCGATTTTAACAGCAGCTGCAATGGCAGCAGGAAGTCTTAGCGCAGGCGTATGCGTATATGCAGCAGATGACGCCACACATATTTATGTACTGACAGCACCGGAAGACCACGGATGGACAGGTTCTGTTGCAACTTTTGCGAAAGAGAAAGTGGAAGAAGTAAACAACGACGGCAAATATACCGCAGAACTGATCACATCTGCAAATGCAGCAGAGCAGATTGTTAATATCGAAGATATCGTAGCTTCCGGAGAAGACAATATTGCAGTTGTTATCCAGCCAATCGATGACACAGTTCAGTCTGCAATCCAGCAGTTAGTAGACGCAGAAATCCCTTATGTTTCATTTGACCGTATCATTGACGGCGTTTCCTCAAGTGCAGTTTCCAATGTAAAAGGTGACAATGAGGGAATCGGAGCTGCCGCAGCAGCATACTTCGTATCCGAAGGAATGACACCGGGCGAAGCAGTTTATGTATATGAGGGAGACACTTCTTCTGTAACCTCTCTTCGTGACAGTGGTTTCACAGAATACCTGACAGGTGAACTGGAATACGACGGTGAAACAATCGCAGATGACAAGAAATGGACAGAGGATGATTTAAAATCCATCACCTATTCCGGAGCAATGAACTGGAGCCGTTCTGATACAAAGACTTCTTTTGAATCTCTTCTTGGTGACAGTGCAAATGCTGATATTAAATGGTTCTATGCAGAAGATGATGAACTTGCAATGGGAATCCTGGAAGCACTTCAGGGTGGCGGAATCGATGACGCTACGAAAGAAGCATTCCTTGGGAACAAACCATACATTACAGGATGCGGCGGACTTGACGAACTGTATGCAGTAATGAGAGGTGAAAGTTTCCAGGATATCGCAGAGCAGTGCGGTGGAATTGTTTCCGTAACTTACAGCCCTGCAATGATCCAGACTGCAATTCAGGATATGGTAGATCACCTTGACGGTGAAGAAGTAGAGCAGGATCATGTCATCGCATGCGAGATCGTAAATTCTGACAATGTAAAGGATTATCCATCATTCTAAAACAACAGATTGATGATATCATAAAACCCAAGTCATATTTTTTAACACAGTGGGGCCGTCCCTTAATCGCCCTTAATGGGACGGTCCCATATAGTCGTTTACAGTTGCTTATTATTCATTGAGGGGTGAAGGAGGAAAAAATGAGCCTATTGTGCATGAAGGATATCTGCAAATCATTTAACGGGATCCCCGTCCTGAAGCAGGTACAGCTGACGATAGAAAAAGGGGAAGTCCATGCGCTGTTGGGAGAAAATGGTGCCGGAAAATCAACGTTGATGAACATTCTTGCCGGTGTCTTTCCGGCAGACAGCGGCGAAGTTGAATTTAATGAAAAAAAGATAAGAAAAATGACGATCCAGCAGTCCGAAAAACTTGGAATTGCATTCGTTCACCAGGAACTGAACCTGTTCAATGACCTGAAAGTCTATGAGAATATTTTTCTTATGAAAGAATACAAAAAGAAAACCGGGATACTGGACAAGAAGCGGATGATCCGGGAAACACAGCAGCTCTTTACAGAACTCGGAGTGGAGATTGAACCGGAAGAAAAGGTTGAAAATCTGAAGACCAGCCAGAAACAGCTGCTGGAGATTTCCAAGGCACTGTTTTTCCAGGCAAAATTGCTGATCCTGGATGAGCCGACTACCTCACTGAATAATGATGAGGTAGAGCACCTGTTCCAGATTATTCGCCGTCTGAAAGAGAAAGGCACAGCATTTATATTTATTTCCCATAAGATGCCGGAAATTTTCCGGATTGCTGACCGATATACAGTATTGCGAAACGGTGAGTTTATAAAAAGCGGAAAGCTCTCAGAAATTACACAGGAAGAGGTAACTGGTCTGATGGTTGGAGAGAAGTTTTCACATCAGGAGGTTTACCAGAAAAGGGAGCTGGGAGAAAACGTTCTGGAGTTAAATGGACTGTCCGGACATGGATTTTCCAATGTAAATCTTACAGTAAAAAAAGGCAGTATTGTAGGTCTGACAGGACTGCAGGGATCAGGAAGCAGCGAACTGCTTCAGGGACTTTTCGGAGCAGTAACGGTGACAGGTGGAACTTTGAAAGTTTCTGGAAAAGAATGCAGAATACATAGTATTCAGGGAGCGATGAAAGCAGGAATTGCCATGCTGGCTTCTAACCGAAAAGAGAATTCCGTGATCCCGGATATGAGCATTCTGGAAAATATGTATCTTTCAGAACAGGTTCTGTCTGCCCGACAACCACTAATCTCTGCAGGAAGAGAAAGAGAGCGTTATGAGAAATACAAAAAGCTGCTTTCCATAAAAGCCGCAGATTCCAAGGATCCGATCACGTCATTAAGCGGTGGAAACCAGCAAAAAGTTTTTCTTGCCCGTTGGTTAAATACAGAGGCAGGTATTCTCCTGTTGGACAATCCGACACAGGGAATCGACGTAGGAGCCAAAGCAGAAATCTATAAACTGATTCTGAAACTGGCAGATGCCGGAAAAACAATCCTGATCAACACACTGGAAATCCCGGAACTTGCCAAAGTGGCGGACTGCTGTGCTGTATTTTATGAAGGGACGATTATAAAGATGTTGCAGCACGAAGAAATTGATGAAAAAACAGTAATGCTGTATTCCACAAATGCAGCGCAGAAGGGAGAATCATAATGAACAAGAAAAAATCAGCTTCTGCAGGAATCATGAGCTTCTGCGGAGAATACAGTTATATTTTGGTATTTATTGCAATCTTTATCGTATATGCTTTTACATCCAGCGGACTTACCTGGAGCGGAGTTATGAATGTATTCCGCCATTCCGCAGTTATCGGAATTATCGGAATTGGTATGGGACTGGTCTGCCTGACAGGAGAGATTGATCTGTCTGTAGGCGCCATGCTGGCACTGGACGGTGGATTTTCTGTTATTATTTTTAACATGACAGACAGTATCCTGCTGACATTTTTATTCGCAATCGTGTTTGGTGCATTCTGCGGTCTGGTAAACGGAGTGATGGTAGGTCTGGTGGAAATGCCGGCATTTATCGTAACTCTGGCAACTATGCTGATGTACCGTTCTTTTGCACAGTATTTCTGCCAGCATGTGGATAAAGTACTCATTGGAAATGGAAGTTCTGTGTATAAGATGGCATCTGACAAGAGCTCTTATCAGACGCTCTACAACATGGGAAATGGAAAAGCAGCCAGCATTCCGTATGTGGGAATCGTTCTGATCGTGCTGACTATCCTGTTTGTATTTGTTACTACAAGTACCAAATATGGCAAGAAAGTCTATGCAGTAGGAAGCAACCTCAAAGGTGCGAGAATGGCAGGCATCAATGTTGCGGCCATGAAGATCTCTGTATTTGCGATCTGTGGTGCACTGGTAGGTGTAGCAGCATTTCTCTGGATTGCCATGAACGCATCCTGCGACCCGGCAACAACAGGAACCAGCTATGAGATGTACGCCATCGCAGCAGTTGTTCTCGGCGGCATCAGCATGTCCGGCGGAAAAGGAAGATGCCTGGGGATCCTGTTTGGAGCGATGTCCTATACAGTTATCGATAAGATTATTGTCAGCCTGAAGATGGACTCCCTGATCAATAATGCAATCAAGGGAATGATACTGCTGATCGTGATCATGATCCAGGTGGCAGGACCAAAGATCCGTGGGAAACTTAAATAAAATTATATCCAGAAAGAACATAGATAAATATAAATCAGAAAATGAAAGGAACAGCAGAAGTACTGCATAACCCAGATTCTGGAAGTAATTTATAAGGCTTCTGAAACAAATACAACAATTAAAGTTGAATAAAAAGGAGAGACTATGCACATCACACGTGCATAGCCTCGATCCATTCTTTTTCTTTAAA
>UMCW01073844.1_pt1 | contig 21543 bp, 9 predicted proteins | sample 1964321 | NCBI WGS metagenome assembly UMCW01 (sample SAMEA4835977, study PRJEB28245) | human gut metagenome | biome: gut microbiome; material: fecal sample | place: Denmark | collected 2008
ATCCACCACCGCCTTGGAACAACAGGTTCACATCAAACCCTTTCCACTCGGCAGCGATAGTAGCACCGAATGTCATTTTGGGATTTCCGTTATCATTGGTGTGCTCGTACACGTTCGGATAAACATCATTGTCATCGATGATTCCGTCGCCATTCCAGTCTTCATATTTCCAGTCACCCGGCAACTGGGTAGCACCACCCTGACCGTCTTGAATAGGCGACCGCCAAATATCCTCCATCGAAGTAAATTGTCCGTTTGAGCCATAAGCCCACCCCATATCGGAATATCGGTTTGAATATTTATTTCTCCATCTATCATAGGAATTCACTGCATCCCCTTCCTCCAAATGTCTGTTCTGACGACGAGTCAATGCAAAATTCAAACTTACCGAATAGTTGAAATCATTAATCTTATTGCGATGTCCCAATACGATTTCAAAACCTTTATACAAATCTTGATTCAAATTTTCTTCCGGCAATTCAGCACCTATAGTACCGGGAACTTCACCACTTCTCTTTCCTAACAGACCATCTCTGTATCTCCAAAAGAAATCTACCTGTGCAGACAGCATACCATTCCAAAGATCAAGATCGGTTCCCACGTTCAAGGTCTTCGACTTATACCAAGTTATCAGTTCATTCGGTAGACCTCTGAAACCCAATCCTTTATAGACAACATCGCCGAATACATAACTGGCGCCCGGATAATCATATCCCGACAAATATTGATAGGACGAGGAACCATCGTCACCCATAGCTCCATAAGATGCTCTTAACTTCCAATTCGTAATAAAGGACAGCGGAGCAAATTCTTTGATAAAGCTCTCTTCCGAAATTCTATATCCGACAGAGGCCGATGGGAAAAATCCCCAACGATGTCCTTTGGCAAACTTGGAAGAACCGTCATAACGGAAGCTAACTTCTGCCAAATATTTGGATTGATAATCGTAATTGACACGTCCGACTATACCCATATTCGTTACACGATAAATCTGGCCAGCATCGGCATTACCGATTTGCTCTTCTTCGGAGCCTGCAAAAATCTCATCTACGGCATCCATCTCGAAGTTTCTTTTTGCCCACAAGTTATCCTCTTCCTTTGCACTTTGTTCGTACAAAAACAAGACTTTCAAGTTATGTTTCTCTGCAAAAAGACGCTCATAGTTCAAAGAGGCCTGTAATTGATTCTGTGCTCCCTCCCATGATTTTCTGTAAATAGAAGAAGGCGATGAATATATCTGAGAATTATAAACATCTTTCTCCCTATCGTATTTATATAATGTATATTGTTTTTGAAATTCTTTCTGTTGATAGTTCTTATAATCATAAGCATACAAAAACTTAGCACTTAATCCTTTCAAAAAAGGAGCTTTATAAGTCAATGTAAATGTAGTATTCAAGGTTCGGTTTATCCTACGCTTATAACCGGATTGATCGGCATCGGTAATCATAAGCGGATTCAAACCATACATCACGTCATTAGGAAAACTCTCATTATTATTGGCATACGGAGTTTCCGTAGGTTTAAGCATCCAAATAGCTTTGAACTGTTCCCAAGTATCTTTATAAGGTTGATTCTTTTCATCGGACATCGCACCGATCAACAATTCGGCTTTCAAATCTTTTGTAACATCGAAACTCAAATTGGAACGGATATTATAACGATGGTAATTTAAATCGCCGGTTTTCCAAATACCGTCTTCGCCATAGTAACCAAAAGAAAGGAAATATTGTGTACGTTTCCCGCTTCCGCTGGCTGTCACATTGTGATGGGTTTGAGGAACCAAATTTTTCATAGCCAAATCATACCAGTCGGTTCCTCCCTCCCGGCGGAAACGAGCTACATCTTCTTCCGTGAAAGTGGTATTAATACCTCTACCCATATTTCTATCAGCTTCACGAACAAGCTCGGCATATTGAGCAGCATCCAAAACATCAGGCAAGCCCGACGGATTCTGGAAACCGAAACTTCCGGTATAATCAATTCGGGTTTTACCGCTCTCACCCTTACGAGTCGTCACCAATAACACGCCATTCGATGCACGCATACCGTAAATAGCGGCAGATGCGTCTTTCAATACAGACACGCTCTCGATATCGTTAGCTTCCAACCGCTGGAAATCTGACACCTCTCTTACGACACCATCAATAACGACCAAAGGAGTACCCAATCCACGGATATCCATCTTGGCATCATAACTACCCGGCTCTCCCGTACGTTGTTGAATACGTACACCCGGCAATTTACCGGCCAACATATTTTGGACATTCGAAGTGGGTGTAACGGTCAGTTCATCTGTTCCTATCGTACTGACTGCTCCTGTTAAAGTAGCTTTTTTCTGTGTGCCGTAACCTACGACCACTACTTCATCTAATATCTGGTCATCTTCACTTAAAGTCATATTCACTACGGTTTTTCCCTTCAAGGCAACATTTTTCGAAGCAAAGCCGATCAATGAGAATTTCAATTCCGCTTTGTCCAATTTGTCACCAGATACATTCAAATTGAAAACACCGTCTATATTCGACATCGTACCGGTATTAGTTCCCACCATTACGACATTAACCCCGGGTAAAGGTTCCCCGGACTGATCCCTCACTACCCCTGAAATTTTCTGCTGTCGATCATTTTCTGCCAAAACCGTAGCGCAGCCTACCACAACAAAAAATAAAAATAGGAATGAATGAGAATAATGGGAAAGCATTGAAACCGCCTTTTCCATATAAAAGAAATTGTTTTTTTTCATGCGTCCTGTTAGATTATTGTTATTCAACCATTTCCTTAACAAGCAATTGCAATTTTAGAATTTTAAAAAGAGAGGAAAGGAGAGGACCGACTAAGCGAATCCTCTCCTATTTGATTTTTTATTTTACAACCTTAAATGCTTGGGAAGCTCCGGTTGAAACGATATTGACTACATAGATACCTTTCCCGGTCAAAGAAATATTCTCTATTGTATTTTCAGCTATTTGTTTAGCCACCAACACACCATTCGTCGTATAGACATAGATCATTTCATTTCCATTCAAACCTTCTGCTCGGATACCGTCGGTAGTCACATAAACGTTATAAGCGGCTTTTTCGACATTTGTAACTCCACTTGTGCTTGTCTGCCATTTAAATACCGGATAAGGAGAGATAGTGGGATCTATTGTCCATATTTCATCAAAATCCCAACCCATATCGTCTGCATAAAACGATTCGGTCAGTTCCTCTACCGTTTCTCCATTATCGGTATCGATTCCCGTTCCCTCTGTTACGGCTTGACCATTCAATAAAACCGAAGAGTGCGCATAATTATCAGAAACATCTCCACCGTTTCTCTTTCCTACAACACGATGTGTCACTTCGACTTCGCCTATAATATCCTTGTTCAAAGACAAACAGGAAATAACCGCGCCACCATCATTAGCACCGACAATACCACCGACATTGGTTTTACCTTCGATAGTAGAAGTCGAATAACAATACATCACTGTGGCATTTCCAGAACTAACGATTCCACCTACGGCATCCCCGGTCTCACCATCAGTAGACTTAGCCATTACATTACAATCGGCCGTATAACAGTCTGTGATTACAGTAGTACCGGCACAAGGCCCAACGAGGCCGCTGGAATTAGAACCTGTTCCAATGTTCGAACAAGAACTGTTGATAACTCCCACTTGCTCAATCGTAGCATTACGAGTTAATCCCGTCAAGATACCTAAACGCCCGCCACCAATGACAGTCACATTATCAAGCAATAAATTTCTAATCGTACCACCGTCAACAACGCCGAAAACACTCATATCATGCGCACCGGTATCATCTCCATGCTTAGCCATCAAATTGGAAATCTTATGCCCATTACCATCAAACGTACCGCTAAAACGTTGGTCCGAACCATCTCCGCTTCCCCATTCTCCTAACGGCCACCAACCGCCTTCTTTTTCATAAGAAGCAAAATCCAAATCGGCCATCAATTTAAAATAGGAGCCCCGATTCTCGCGTACAGCATCGAACTGAGCTTCCGTCTCAATCAAATAGGGATCTGACTTTGACCCAGTACCTCCGGCATACAAATCACTTTCCTGTGCCCAAACACTCGAAACCAGCATCATGCTGCAAAAACAAGATGCTACAATCTTTTTGTAATCATTCTTTTCCATGACATTAAAACTTTAAATTATTAATAACACTTTATTTAATAGCGGATTTCGGACGACAATCCATATTCGCCCCAAAATCCTTATTCGGTTTATTTCCCATTGTAATAACCAATGTTCCCCCATTCACTATATCGACATGAGAGATATAAGACTTATCATACGGTCGACCGTTCAACTGAACCGACTGAATATATTTGTTCTCTCTTGAATTATTGACCGTCTTTATTTCAAACACCTTATTTTCTGGCAATTTCAAAGCGACCTTATCAAAAATCGGTCTGCCGAAAACATAGATTCCATTAGAAGGATTGACCGGATAAAAACCTAAGGACGAAAACACATACCACGAAGACATCTGCCCGCAATCCTCGTTACCCTGTAACCCGTCGGGTGAATCATGATACATTTGTGACAATATATAATCGACTTTCTCCGCCGTTTTCCACTGCAACCCAGCATACGAATAAAGATATACGGTATGATGTCCGGGTTCATTGCCATGTGCATATTGCCCTATCAGACCGGAAATATCAGGAGATGCCGCATCGCCCAAATCGGCATTAACCGAAAACAAACTATCTAATTTCGAAACAAAAGCGTCATCACCACCCAACAAAGAAATGAGACCTTCCACATCATGAGGGACTAACCATGTATATTGCCAACCATTTCCTTCGCAATAAGCATCGTTCCGATGAGTTGAATGAACAGGATTAAACGGAGTAAGCCAAGAACCATCTTGATTCTTTCCTCTGAAAAAGCGGGTGTCCTTGTCCCAATATTTTTGATATGCCAAAGCTCTCTTCGAAAAATATTCATAGTCATCTACCTTACCCAGCTTTCGAGCCACTTGTGCCACTCCCCAATCTGCAATGGCATATTCCAATCCCTTAGCTACCGATTCCTTCTCTTTATCTGCCGGAATATATTCAAGTTTTGTCACATACGATAATCCCTTATAATCAGACATCATTGAAGCCTTCATTGCCTGATAAGCCCGTTCGTAATTAAAACCTTTCATATTTTTCAATATAGCATCCGCTATAACAGGAACCGACTGAATACCTATCATTTCATTCGTGTCCGAGCCATACAAATGCCAAACCGGCAAACGTCCTTGTTGCTCATAAATAGCCAACATCGAATTAATAAAATCGGGAACACGCTCCGGCTGTACCAACGTATATAATGGGTGAGCCGCACGATACGTGTCCCACAATGAGAATACGGTATAATTGGTGAAACCCGGATCGCCATACACATTTTTATCGGTACCTCTATATTCCTTGTTACAATCATTGAACATAGCCGGTTGTATAAACGCATGATATAAAGCTGTATAAAAAATACGTTTGGCTACTGTATCCGTAGTCGATACTTGCAGTTTGGACAATTCGGCATTCCATTTGGCAGTCGTCTCATCTACAACCCGTTCAAAATTCCAATCGGCGATTTCTTGTCGAATATTAGCCGTCGCATTTTCCATACTCACCGGCGATATTCCCACTTTCACATCAAGTTTCTCGACATCAGATGCGACAATTACATTTCCCTTCACGTCGATGCCTTGTAAAACATTTCCTTGTACCGGTATCGAATCGTGAAACAAAGCTAAACGTATCGGTTCGGAGAAAACAGCCGTAAAATAGATTTGCTGTTGCTTCGACCAACCAGAGGAACAACGATAACCACTGACAGTAGTATCGTTCACTTGTTCCAGATATGTATCGGTAGGACGATCGTCACCATTGGCATCCTTTAAATTAATCATCACATACTTTTCGACATTCTTCGGGAAAGTGTATCTGTGAAAGGCAACTCGGTCCGACGCCGTCAATTCTACTTTTGTACGATGAGTTTTCAATACTACTCCATAATATCCGGGTAAAGCCGTTTCATCGCTCTTAGAATAATAAGAAGCATAACCCGATAAGGGATTATCTTGGGTTCCCGGCTGCGTACGCATTTTCCCCGTATATGGCATAAATAACAAATCGCCCGTGTCGCTACAACCGGTTCCATTGAGATGCAAATGTGAAAATCCTATTACAATCGAATCGGAGTAATGATAGCCAGAACACCAATCCCACCCTTTATTTATATTGTTAGGACCGATCTGCACGGCTCCGAACGGAGCAGCGACTCCTAAAAACGTATGACCATGTCCGCCGGTTCCTATATACGGGTCCACATAATTTACCGGAGCAAATATCGCCGATTCGATATTTTCGTCTTTTACTCTACACGATACAAGTAAAAATAAAATAGAAATGAATACAATTAAAGGTTCTTTTTTCATTACAGCATTTTATGTGTGTGAGACAAAAGTAAGATTATAATATTAACAAAAACATTAATAATACATTAAGAATCCACGATTCAAGCATACATAAAGTAGATTTTTTACTACCGAAACATTAACAAAACATTAATATTCGAGAGGTATCATTTTTCAATTCACTTTTCCCGTTATTCCTCCGACATTCGTAATTCCTTCTATCCGACAAGTCGAGTAACAATCGATGATTTCGCTATCTTCACTCATGGAACTGGATATACCACCCGCACAATCCTTCGCATAAACATTTCCACCCTTCACAGAACAGTTTTTTACCACCGACCGGTAAAGTGGTCCTGTCAAACCTCCGGCATTCGATCCATGATCCGATAATCGGTTTTCACATTGGCTATCGAGTATATCGACCTGTTCTATCTTTGTAGAAAAGGTAGCGCCTGTCAGAACTCCTAAACGCCCCTCTCCAATAATGCTGCAATTTTCAACCTTCAAGTTGATAATCTCTGCACCTTCTGTCACACCAAAAATACTCAGGTCATGAGCTTTTCGTTCCACCGACAAATTCCTAATCGAATATCCACCTCCATCAAAAAAGCCACGAAAACGCTCCATAGCATTATCTCCACTTCCCCATTCGCCCAAAGGCCACCAACTTTGGCCATCTTCTCTGACATAATCAGAAAAATCGAGGTCGTTAATCAATCGAAAGCATTGGCTTCTATACTCCCTTATATGGTCGAACTGTTGCGGTGTAGAAATAAGAAACGGATCTTCCCTACTCCCCGTACCACCGGCAAAAGGAGCAGTTTCCTTCAAATAAATCCGCAAAAGCTCAAAAAAAGACGGGGCATCCAACAAACAGATACTATCATCTATTTTTTTCAGTTCCTCGACTACCTCTACATACCACGTGGGAGATTTTATTATATTTCTAAACCAATGAAAAGGCAACCCCTCTCTTTCTCTTATTCTATTGACGATAGCTACCGCAGCATCTTTGGGCTCGACATCATTGATATCGTAATCGGCCCTCAACACAGGCATATTTCCAAAAAGCATACTCCACGAAGATAGTTTCTGAGGAACGATTCCATTGGGACTAAACGATCGATAACATTCCATTCCTTCCCAATTCAAACCGGGAGCATAACCGTCGACAATAAAGCCGGTAATGCTCAATCCCCATTTCTCATAATAGGGCTTGCAGTGCTCCGCCCACGATTGTAATCCAGAAGGTAATCCCGAAATAGGTCTGGGTTCTTGTAACATTCCGGGACTCAAATATCCGGCTCCGTTGTCCGATGCGACAAAATAATCATTCTTAGTAGCCGTTTTTCTAAAATTATGTAACACATGAGGCACGCGCTCCTGTAATACCGGACTTATGGCCCACATCATCGGGACTTTTCCTCTATTGGGGTCGTCCCAAGTAAGCGAGGTAAATTGGCTCACCCACGATGAAGCATCATAATCCCCCACATAAAATATCAGAAAGTTCCTTCCTTTCACGTCGACTTTACCGTCTTCGGTCAACAATCCTCTTTGCTTCAACTCTTCATGAGTAACCCACGGTTGCGAATACCGTTCCTCCAAAGGGAAATGCTGCCAAAAAGAGGCATTTGCCAACGCTCCGATTGCAATTGCATCGGCATCTTTAAAAGCGTTGTAAGCGCTGATAAGACGTAAAAACTCCCACTCCGTAGGAACATCGTCGTGGATACCGCCGGCATGCTTCGTGTATTTAAATGCCCATGAGGGGAACCCTCCTATATAACAATACTTTTCACCTTTATTCTGTTGGTATGCCAACAATAACATTTCTTTAAGGGTAGCCAAATCAGTCCCTACCTTTTGAGTCGGTTCGTCTGTTGCCGGTTCGTCTCCCCACGGTGATAAATCGAAAAAGAAAGCTCGCTTGCTAATGAAAAAATCATGATTAGAAAGCGTATGATGATTCCGTACCGTAGCACCGGGATTTTGTTTCCAATATTGATCCAGATAATAAGCGGCATATTCCGTGTTACACTTGCCGGTTTTCATATAATTCTCTATATACCAAATGTACGGATCGTTTTTTATAGAGCCTGTGCTGTTTCGATTCGTCCCCGGAATCACCCCCGATCCCGTAAACATAACACTTCCATCTTCATTGATCAATCTACGCTTTACTTTCAATCGGGGACCACCCAAAACTAAGCGGCTATACAAACTCTCGGAATCAAGATCATAACGGATTGGCAAAAGGTCTTCCGCACCCGCAACGGCAGAAGCGACATTGCTTGTGGACGGAACTCTCTCATCATAAAGTACCACTCCCTTTATGTATCCGGCGTAAGCCGACACCAAGTCTTCAATGGTATTATACGTTACCGTTTCCTTTCGATACAACCACTGCCCTTTCCTACGATACTTATTCAACCAATATTTATCAATATCCAATTGATCTCTATCCACAAAAAAGACATATAATTGCGGAGCATCCCGATTGACAATTCCTTGCAAAGCCGAAACGACATGTACATCGTCCCAAGCGACATTGCGTCCCTTTGGTGTCGACAAGTCGGTTTCCAAAGTATAATGCAAGTCATAAAGCCCTATCGCCTCTTGACCGGCTACCTTACAGCAACCCAATACCCCAAACAGCACTCCATAGATAAGAACTCTCTTCATCATGCGACTCACCTCTTAAATTTTCAGACTTTTTATACCACGCCATCAAGATCACCTCCACCGATTTTACTTTTCATCAAGCAGTAAAAAGTAGTTTTCATGAGGTCAAAACATGGCCACCTCCGGTTTATCCGAACCGGAACACCTCGAATGTACATGGGATTTATTTAATTCTTACTTATCCTCGTTAGTCAAAGAATACGGGAAATCTTCATCGTTTATTCCACGCTCTGTATTAGGCATATGACTCATATCGAAATCAAGAACAGCGCCGTCCATCAATTCCTCGTGTTTCAACCAATTGTGGTTATACTCTTTCCCGTTCATTTTCAGAGAACGTATATATCTATTTTCGTTCGTGTTGTCGGGAGCATTCAAAACGATCTGCTTTCCATTTTCCAACGTAAGAATCGCCTTTTTAAAGAGCGGAGCTCCCATCACATACTCCCCTGAGCCCGGACATACCGGATAAAAGCCCAACGCAGAAAATATATACCATGCAGAAGTCTGTCCATTATCTTCATCTCCACAATAGCCATCAGGATAAGGAGTATACAGCTTATCCATCACTTCCCTTAACCAATATTGCGCTTTCCAAGGCTGCCCGGCATAATTATAAAGATAAATCATATGTTGGATAGGCTGGTTGCCATGTGCATAATTGCCCATATTCATAATCTGCATTTCCTTTATTTCATGAATGCACTGCCCGTAATAACTATCGTCATAAATAGGAGGAACCACAAAAACAGAATCCAACATGGAGACAAAGTTCTCCTTCCCTCCCATCAGATCGATGAGTCCCTGCACATCATGAAACACGCTCCATGTATAATGCCAACTGTTGCCTTCGGTAAAAGCATCGCCCCATTTATACGGACTGAAAGGAGACTGGAATGTACCATCTTCGTTTTTCCCACGCATCAGATTGTTCTCTTTATCGAAAACGAACCGATAGTTTTTACTCCTTTCCCGATAAAGATCGATTTCTTCCTGCGGACGGTTCAATTGTTGCGCCAGTCTCATAATACACCAATCATCATAGGCATATTCCAACGTGCGCGCCACATTCTCGTTAATACCTACATTATAAGGTACATATCCTTTTTGATTGTAATATTCATATCCCAATCTTCCCGTCGAGGGAACTTGGGGGTGCACATGATTCGCTCCGTGCAGAACAGCCTCATACAACAAATCGATCTTTTCTGTCTGACATCCTTTCAAATAGGCATCGGCCACAACAGATGCCGAATTATTACCCACCATGCAGTGACGGTGTCCCGGGCTGGCCCATTCGGGTAAAAATCCGCTTTCTTCATAACTGTTTGCCAATCCTTCTTGAATTTCTTTGTTGACAGAAGGATACATGAGGTTCAAGAAGGGAAATAAAGCGCGGAACGTGTCCCAAAATCCGGTATCTGTATACATATATCCTCTCCTTACTTCTCCGTTGTAAGGACTATAATGGACAATATTTCCATATTTATCTACTTCATAAAACTTACGGGGAAACAATAAAGAACGATACAAGCAAGAGTAGAAAGTACGTAGTTGTTCATCAGTTCCCCCTTCTACTCTCACTCTATTCATCACATCGTTCCAAGCATTTCGAGCAGACTCTTTTACCTCGTTAAAATTCCTACTGCCCAGTTCTTCCAAATTCAACCATGCCTGCTCTTCACTGATAAAAGAAGAACTTACCTTTACACCAATCTTTTCACCTTTATAAGTCTTGAATCCCAACACAGCACCGACATGATTATCTTCTACCTCTCTTTTACCTTTTATAATTTTATCTCCGCTCCATACTTCTGCCGAGGCAAAAGGCTTATCAAATTTCATCACGAAGTAATTTCTAAAATTATCCGGTACTCCCCCGCTATTTTTAGTCGTATAGCCGGTTACCGTGCCATTTTCCTCATCTATCTGAACAAAAGACCCGTTATCGAATGCATCTACTACGATATACGACTCTTCACTTTCTGGGAAAGTAAACCTAAAATAAGCCGAACGTTCCGTCGGAGTAATTTCTGTTTTCACATCATGGTCAGCCAAATACACACTATAATAATAAGGCTTTGCCGTCTCAGCTTTATGAGAAAACCAGCTTCCTCGCTCATTTTGCAAGAACTTTTTACCCCCGGTCACCGGCATCAATGCAAACTGCCCATAATCATTGATCCACGGACTAGGCTGATGTGTCTGCTTAAATCCTTTTATCTTATCGTCGGTATAACAATAGGCCCAGCCATTTCCCATATCTCCCGTTTGCGGTGTCCAGAAATTCATTCCCCACGGTAATGCGACAGCCGGATAGGTATTGCCCGTAGACAAGGTAAACTTAGATTGAGTTCCCACTAACGGATTCACATAGTCAACCGGTGAAAAAGAAGTAGAAAGCACCTCTTTACCTCCGCACGATATAAGTAAAACAGATAAAAATACAAGTAAAGAAACTTTTTTCATGGAATCGTTTTTTTATTTTTTGTGACAAAAGTAAGCCGGGGCAATTAATAAAACCATTAATAGAATATTAATTATCCATATGCAATACTTATTTCCGAATCAAAAACATTAATAAGGCATTAACAATTCTCATAAGAAAGGGAGCGACATAACAAGATAATAACAGGGGGAACCACTCGACAATCAGCATAAAAACGATTCTCTCAAATAAAGCTATCGAGGTCAACGTTATTGCCTCATATCTTTCCATATATTTTACTGTAAATAGTCACGTGTAGAAAACAACATCGCCTCAAACAAGAAAAACAACTCAATGAAAATTTTCTTGTTTGAGGCAGTGATACATTTCTGATACTATTCGCTAATCCGTAAGCCTATTGACACCGACACCGTCGAAAGTCATCTTCACCGGTTTAATAAAACCATTTTCGTCAAAATACATACGGTCGATACAAATCTCTCTATGATTTGGAATCGTATCGCCCAATGGGTGACGATGATAAACAATATACCACTCGTCTTTCCCCGGTATCTGAATGACCGAATGATGTCCCGCGCCTGTACCCACACTCTCGTCTTGTTGCAATATTTTTCCAATACGCTCGAAAGGGCCGAACGGAGAATCGGCAATGGCATAAGCCACACTATAATCCGAACCTCCCCAACTGCCTTCCGACCACATAAAATAATATTTGTTATTCCGTTTCAACATAAAAGGTCCCTCCACATAATTCTCAGGTGTGACCGATTTATAATACGAACCATCGTCAAAAGGAACGAGACTCAATAAATCCGAACTCAATTTTACCATATTACAATGATGCCAGCCTCCATAATACATATAATAACTACCGTCGTCATCTTTAAAAACGAACTGATCGATCGGCTGGGCTCCGTTCACAATCTTATCGATCAAAGGTTTCCCCAAAACGTCTTTAAATGGGCCTGCCGGGTTATCAGCCACAGCGACACCGATTCCACCATATTGCTCATCATTCTGGATATCATTCCCCCCGAAAAACAAATAATATTTGCCATTCGCCCGAACAATAGACGGAGCCCATAAGGCAAATTCCAACCACTTTATATTCTCAACAGACAACACTTTGGGATGCTTAGTCCAGTGAACCATATCTTTTGATGAAAAAGCATCCATATAAGTCTGTATATTATAGACCTGATGAATGGCCCGCGTTTCTTTTTTCAATTCGGGAAAATCTGTGCTATCAGCTCCGAAAGGAATATCGGACAACGTAGGATATATCCAATATTCATCATCGAAGACAACCCCTTCTGGATCGGCATACCAACCCTCGACAATAGGATTGCCACTATACTCTTTCTCATGCTTACACGCCACCAACAGCAGCGCCAAACTCAATACAATAATACTTCTCATCATGTGTCGTTTTTAATTAATGTAACAAAAATAAACGTCGGTCATTAACGGAAATATTAATAAACCATTAACAAACAAACTTCGGTACACAGTAAAAATACTCTGCCCATTAATAATATAATATTTTTATTATCAATTCCATGAAAAGATTCCATAAATATAATTTTTTTCTTTGTAACCCTCCTAAACCATATTATCTTTGCAAAAAACAGTTATAAGTATTCATGCAAAAGACGCTTATATTTCTGCTCTTAATGTTGGCCCTGATACCGGTTGAAGCACAAAATATTTCATCTGGATTATATTTTGCTGCCCATACCTCCATTAAAGAAGAAAGAACATCGCTTATCCTATCTCCCGAGTTCGACGCCTCAAAAGGTCTAACATTAGATTTCGATATTAAATTCAGACCCGAAGAACATAACTACGGATATGTCTTTCGAATCATAATCGACGATGAAAAGAGTTTCGATTTGATAGCGAATATTACACCCGAAAAAAGAGCGTTGAATTTGATAGAAGGGAACAACGTCTATCTGGCTTTCGATGAAGAACTACTGAATCAATACTCATGGAATAAATGGGCGCATATCCGGTGTTCAATCTATCCGGATAGTTTACAGCTCATCTTCGACAATCAAACATTGCAAGGCCAGTATAAATTTATCAATATCAAGAACGTGAAATTCTACTTCGGATACTCCGATCATGAAAAGTTTCATTCTTCCGATGTTCCTCCGATGTCTATACGCAACATAAAAATCACAGACAATAAAAATAAAACAATTGCATATTGGCCTTTAAAAGAACATCTGTCGCATTCCTGTTTGGATAGTCTGTATCAGATTCCGGCGACAGTCACCAATCCTACATGGGAAATAAATAAACACACCAAGTGGGTAAAAGAAAAAACATTAGCATTACCCATATATACACAAATCTGCCATGCCCCGTCAAAAGGGAATATTTATTTTGCCAACAGCTCATTTGTACTCGTTTATTCGACTATCGATAATACATTAGATACGATTTATCCTGCTCATGGAGCTCCATACACAGAAATAAACAACCAACTCATTTATCAGCCTTATTACGATGAATTATGGTCATACGATTTCGATCCCTTGAAACAGATGTCTATATTCAATTTCAACGATAACACATGGACAAAGAATGACCGTGAAATAAAAAATCCGGAATATTCTCAACACAATACGTTTATATCGCCCAATGACTCGTGTCTGTATATTTTTGGCGGATATGGTAATTATCAATATAAGAACTTGATACTTAAAAAAGGACGGACACAGGACGACTGGATTCCGGTATCGTACATCGAAGAAATACCTCCGCGTTATCTAAGCGGATCGGACTACAAAAACAGAGACACGATATTGGTGTTCGGCGGCTGTGGCAACCCGCAAGGGAAACAAGAATTAGGAGTCATAAATTATTACGATCTTTATGCGATAGACATCAACACATTCAAAACAAAGAAATTGTGGACTATCCCCAACGATACGAAAAACTTCGTCGTCGGTAATCATATTGTTACAGACGAAACGAATAACAAGCTATATGCTTTATGTTTTCCGAATGATTGTTCGAACAGCTATATCCTGCTAAAATCGTTCGATTTGACAGATGGGAATAACTGTACGAACTATGCAGATACAATCCCTTTCTCCTTCAATGATGTAAATTCTTTCTGTACACTCTACTACGACTCGTTACAGTCGAGGCTGTATGCCGTAACCAATTATAACTACAACAATAAATCAAATATAAACATATACTCATTAGCTTATCCCCCGTTAAAAATAGAAGATACGCTGCAAACAGTTGCAGGACATAAGGCACGTGTTACAAAGATAGGGTTCTTCATAGGTATAGGAATTTGCATAATTGCAGGTATGGGCTGTATGTACCTCTGCTACCGAAAAAAGAAAAGAAGAAGAAAAGAAAGCCACATTCCTCACAACCCTCCGGTCGTTACAAATACGGATCGTTCTTCCAAGACAACTACCCAAGACGAAAACTATAAGCCCCAACCGGACATTCACAAAAAATCATCTATTCTTTTCTTAGATGGATTTCAAGTATGGGATAAAAATGGTGCAGATATCACCAAATCATTCACACCTATTTTGAAACAACTGCTCATTCTTATCATATTATATAGCGTAAATAACAAGAAAGGGATTTCAAACGTCACTCTGAGAGAGTTGCTTTGGTTTGATAAAACAGACGAAAGTGCCCAAAATAACCGCCGAGTAAATATCCGAAAACTAAAACTTTTGCTGGAAAAACTAGACGGTGTCGAACTTGTAAAAGAAAGCACCTATTGGGCGTTAAAGTTCACTCACGCTTATTGCGATTATATCGATGTTTGTAATTGGATCGACAAAGTAAAAAACAAAGAACCTATCACAGCCGAAAACATCAATGATTTACCCTTAAACCTGCTATCGGGACAATTATTACCATATGTCCAAACAGACTGGTTGGATTCTTTCAAGTCCGATTACACGAATTCCGTATTAGATATGGCAATAAATTTATCCAAGCAAGAATATATAAAGGGAAACAACGAATTATTAATTCAGATAGCCAACAGCATGTTTGCACACGACAAAACAGACGAGTATGCATTGATTCTCAAATGCCACACATTATATAAACAAGGAAGAACCAGCTTGGCCAAAACGACATTCGACACATTCTGCAATGAATATAAAGCAATGCTGAATACGAATTACACAAAAACATTCAATGAAGTAATTAATTGTCAATTGTAATCCGCAACTACATAGAAGAATAAAAACGAACGTTCATCGAGACCGGTCAATAATCGTCCATATATATTTATTTATATCGGACTCTCGTTAAAATACAAAAAATATACACCGAAAAAATTTTATATCCTGAATATTTCTCAAAATCGATCTTTACTTTCCCTCGTCAATATTAAATTATTGAACCTTCTGAATAATAATTTGTTATTACAAGAAAGGACAATTCCCACCGCTACGCTACACCTCCATATAGACAAATGACACGAGAAAGAAAATTTATACAAAACTTAACATATTGAATAAAAAGCAATTAGGCAATTAGCCACAGAAAATATACATTTGCATTCGAACTCGTGAGAGAAACAAATTAATTATATGAAACAATTCATTCGATATACGATATTATGCGTCGGATACATTTTAGGCTCCCAAAGTCTTTTGTACGCCGAAACGCCAACCGATAGTATAGATACTATTCCTACCGACTCGATTATCGCAAAAAAAGATACCACCGTAAAAAAACTGAACATATTCCAAAAGGTTCTGAAATACTTCGATGACTCCAATGCTCCACGCCCCGATAAAAAATTCGATTTCGGTATCATCGGAGGACCTCACTATTCTTCCACGACAAAGCTGGGAATAGGCTTGGCTGCCTCGGGGACATACCGGTTACGAAGAGACTCGATCACACAACTCTCCAACGTTTCGCTTTATGGAGATGCCACGACCACAGGCTTTCTTTTGATAGGAGTAAAAGGAAATAACATCTTTCCCAAAAATAAATTCAGGATAGATTACGACTTTTATTTATACACATTCCCGAGTGACTTTTGGGGCATAGGTTACGAAAACGGAAATAACAACGCCAACAAAAGCTCCTACGACAGACTGGAAACTATTTTACGTATCGACTGGCTGGCTCGCTTACATAAGGACCTCTACGGAGGAATTTCTACGGGATTTAACTGGGTGAAAGGATCGGATTTCACAAAAATCGAACTACTCGAAGGAGAAGCCCGAGAAGTAATCAGCACGAGTATAGGAGCCACACTTGTATACGACAGTCGCGATTTTATTACCAACGCAGCAAAAGGAGTTTATATAAAAGTTAACCAACGATTCTTCCCCAAATTCTTGGGCAATAAAAAAGCGTTTACTCGCACCGATTTCATTTTCGATTATTATCACCGCCTATGGGAAGGAGCGATCCTTGCTTTTGACCTACATGGAGAATTCAATTACGGCGATGTACCCTGGAATATGCTTGCAGCTTTGGGAGGGTCGGCCCGTATGCGAGGATACTACGAAGGCAGATACCGAGACAAAAATTTAATCGAAACTCAAATAGAACTCCGTCAACACATTTGGAGGCGAAATGGCATAGCCGTATGGGTAGGAGCAGGAAACGTATTTCCTTCGTTCTCAGGTTTTAAATGGGGACATACACTCCCCAATTACGGAATAGGCTATCGCTGGGAGTTCAAAAACCGAGTCAATGTACGACTCGACTACGGATTCGGAAAAAAAGGACAATCGGGATTTTTATTCAACATCAATGAAGCATTTTAATCAAATATTTACACAGAGGCGCATATTTTGGATTTTTTCAGGAATCATGTTGGTTCCCAATATTTTTCTATGTTTTACAGAACAATTGCCACTCCTGTTCAAAGTCTCCTATATCCTCATTCCGGGAGCTTTATACCTTTTGTTATTAATTCTCTCCCGCAAACCGGGAATCACCTTTTGGGCTCTTTTTCCCCTTCATTTCATAGGCGCGTTTCAATTGGTACTACTCTATCTTTTCGGTAATTCCATTATCGCCTCAGACATGTTCCTGAACATGTTTACGACCAACAGCGGAGAGGCTTTCGAATTACTCGATAAATTGGCTCCGGCGGTAGTAGGCGTATTCTTACTTTATCTTCCGGCATTGGCTCTTGCCGTTTACTCCATACGTCGCACCGAGACCCTCACACCTCTTTTTCAAAAAAGAGTGTTCATGTTGGCTATGCTCATGATCGGTAGTGGAATACTTGTTTACACACCTGCTCACCGAAAATATCCTCATACGGCAAGGCTCGACAACCTTTACCCCATCAACGCGTTCAACAATGCCCGATTCGCCGTGGACAGTTGGGAAGCAGCAAAGAACTATCCACGCACATCGAGAAAATTCGACTACCGGGCCACATCGACAAGAGACACCGAACTCCCCGAAATCTATATCTTCGTAATCGGAGAAACCTCCCGCGCCGGAAACTGGGGGCTATATGGGTACGAACGAAATACGACCCCCAAACTCGACGCCATGCCCGATGTCATTCATTTCGACGATGTACTGACACAAATCAATGCGACTCATAAAAGCGTTCCGTTAATGCTATGCCCCGCCGATGCACTCAATTACAATGAGATATACCGACAAAAGAGTCTTATTTCGGCATTTAAACAAGCTGGGTTCCACACGTCGTTTCTCTCCAACCAACTGCGCAACGGATCATTTACCGAGTTCTTTGCCGACGAAGCAGACTGTACGATCTATTTCGCCGCACCGAAAAATAAACCGCATCTACATGACGATGTACTATTATCCGCAGTCGACTCGTTACTGAACATAGGTAAAACGAAGCAACTCATTATCCTTCACACCTATGGCTCCCACTTCAATTACTGTGAACGATACGATACCGATTGCCGAATATTCACCCCCGACCACATTAAAGAAATCGATCATAAGAACAAGCAAGCCATGATAAATGCCTATGACAACTCGATCGTTGCCACCGACAAATTCTTGGCACAAGTTATCGACAAACTCGACCGAACCGGAAAAACTTCGGCCATGCTGTACCTCTCCGACCATGGGGAAGATTTGCTCGACGATGAACGTAATCGATTTCTGCACGCCTCCCCCATTCCCACCTATTACCAGCTGCACATACCCTTTGTCATTTGGTTCTCGGATAATTACTCTACTCTTTTCCCCGATGACATACGACAAGCCCGGAATCGGCATACCACCCCATTCGACTCGCGAGTCGTATTCCACACCCTACTGGGTATCGGAGGCATCGAAACCGAATATCGCGATGACCGACTCTCCCTCATAAGTCCGTCGTTTCATCTCGAAAAAAGATATTATGTAGGAGAACAAAACATACCTATTCCCGTTCGACGTCTGCCCCTCGAAGAAGAAGACTTACAAGCCTTCGAACGATACGGAATCTCTCCCCGATAATACAATACTTGCATCCTTGATTCTCTTTACTTCTCCTAAATAAAGGAGAAGCGAATATTCATATTTTTATATTTTATAACTATTATAATAGACCGACAAGGGAAAGCAATAATCAAATATTTATTACACAATAAATATTCTATACGCTATTATACTTTCAAAAATCAAGAAATTCACTTTAATATAAGACAAAAGCTATTTTTAAAAAATCTATATTTTAAATCAATTTCAGAGAAATCAGCCCCAAATTAGTTAAAATAACATAAATACAATGCAGGTAATACGACAATATCGATGCATTATTTAATATTATAAATATTTTTGCAAATAGAGTTTCACTACAAACCAAAAATATTCATTATCAATTCTTTTTCATTATGAAAAAAAATCTAATCACATTTTGCTTTTTATTGCTATTATTTGTGCCCTTTGGTACAAAAGCGCATCTGATCGCTCCACGGAACGCATCAGAAAAAACGACTGTCATTCCGGCCTCCCGAATCTCCTCTCCAAAGGGGCTTACAAAAGTTTTGGAAAACACAGTCGACGGAACGACCCTTTATGGGAACCTTATCTTTGCTCAAAGTTGGGGGAACGATTCCAGTCCTATGGGTATCTACAAATTCAATACGACAGACAACCCTAAGGCAGAATTGGTGTATCGTCCCGAAGCCGGACCGATAGGAGCCAATGGAGGAGCGACTCTCGTCGACGCAAAATATTTCTACTGTATTACCTATACAAAATTAAGCGGTACGACGATAAGCAACGAATTGATTTGTTACGACATCGAATCGTGGACAGAGGTAAGCCGTAAAGCAATACCTTTAACGACTATTTCCACCGACATGACTTGGAATCCGGCAGACCAAAAAGTGTACGGAGCCTTCTACAACACGACTAAAAACGGTTATGTATTCGGAACTCTCGACCTTGAAACCGGTGCAGTAAACAAACTATCGGATATTACTCTGCAAGACGACAAGGGATATCCTGCCGGATTCGTAGTCATCGCAGCCAATTCCATCGGTGAAGTATATGGTATTTCCCAAATGGGAGATTTATACAAATTCAATACCGAAGACGGCTCGTACAGCCTTATCGGAGCTACCGGATACACACCTCTTTACCAACAAAGCGGATGCTTCGACTTCACGACCAAGCAACTTTATTGGGCAGCCTGCAACGAAAATTCCTCCGGTATTTATCAAGTAAACACCGATACGGGAGAGGCTACACTACTCGGGTCCTTTAACGATTTGGAAGAATTTGTGGGACTATATTCCCTAAGTCCTAACGCAGACCTCGAAGGACCGGGAAGCGTTACCGACATCGACATCGCATTCGAAGGAGCAGCCCTTTCAGGTACAATAACTTTCAAACTCCCCACTACGACTGTCAGTGGTAACAAACTCTCCGGCGATATAAACTACACCGTCGAAATCGACGATGAAACCCTTTCGTCAGGCACATCAACCTCAGGTTCGCTTGTCGAACTGCCGATAACCCTATCCGAAGGGAACCACACTTTGGAAATCACGACAAATACAATACATGGCACAGGTCCGGCTTACAAGGCTCCATTCTATGTCGGCACAGATACTCCGGCAACTGTCACAGGAATCACGGTCAACCGAGAAAGCGACAATGTAACAATCGCATGGGAAGCAGTAACGGAGGGTCAACATGGAGGATACGTAGATATAAGCCTATTGACTTATAACGTCATACGCAAACCCGACAACAAGATTATCGCTACCCGAACGACCGAAACGACCGTCACGGATACAGAGCTACCTCTCATTCTGGGTGAATACACATACGAAATCATAGTCTCAGACGGCACTCGACAAAGTGATCCCGCTCTATCCGACAGAATAATGCTCGGTTCATATCTCGAACCACCTTACAACCATTCGTTCAAGTCAATGGATAGTTTCGACCAATATACTATCATCAATGCCAACGAGGACGACAAAGCATGGACGGCAACGGTCAACGGTGCACAACTCAATTATAGCCGCACACTCGCCGCCGACGACTGGATCGTCTCTCCGGCCATGAAGTTGAAAGCGGGTTTCCTATATACCCTCATCTTAAAAGGTCGTTCCAGTAGCGCCACTTACAAAGAACGGTTTGAAGTAAAATACGGGACAGAAGCAACAGCCGACGCTTTGACAAACGTCATCATAGAACCTAATTTCTTTACGACCTCAAAAGAAGAGACCTTCCAAGCTGTATTCTCGCCTCAATCCGACGGAACATATTATATAGGTATTCACGGTATCAGCGATAAATACATGGGGTCGTTATATATCTATTCCATCGAAATTACAGAACCGATCAACGCGCTTGCCCCAGCAGCGACAGACGAAATGAACGCTGTTGCCGCTCCCGAAGGAGCGCTCGGAGCGACCATATCGGCGACCGCCCCCTCTAAGCGAGCCGATGGCAGCAACTTGACAACAATCGCCAAAGCCGAAATTTGGAACAAAACAAAAGAAAGACTTGTAGGAAGC
>UMCW01064245.1_pt1 | contig 20734 bp, 28 predicted proteins | sample 1964321 | NCBI WGS metagenome assembly UMCW01 (sample SAMEA4835977, study PRJEB28245) | human gut metagenome | biome: gut microbiome; material: fecal sample | place: Denmark | collected 2008
TATGATACATTGACAGATACATATACTAAATTAACTGATATTCCATATGATTTTTATCGAAGTTCAGCTATATTTACTGGAACAGATATATATTTATTTGGCGGAGCTGCAAACCAAACTAAAGTACAAGTAATGACAATGATACCAAATGATTATGGTAATAACTCAATAGTAATATCTCAAGGTGGGTTTACAAAGAAGACAAACATAGCTGATTATGGAATACAAAATGCAAAATTCTATTATGATAAAGTATATTATCAAAATGAAAATGGAGAATTATTAAACACAATACCAACCTATAATGGAAACGGAACAGAATGGATTAAAATTTCAGGAGGTGAAGAATAATGAGTACAGGAACAAATAGAGAAAGATTAGAACAAAATAATACCTTACTAGAGGACATAAAAAACGAGGTAAGCAATTTACCTAATTTTATTGACACAACAGATGCAACAGCAACAGCAGAAGATATTTTAGAAGGAAAAACAGCTTATTCAAATGGTGAAAAATTAGTTGGGACTATGTCTGAGAACCCTAATAATACCTTTATTGATTTTGGTACATCAACTTCGGCAAATTATATATATAAATACATAAAAAGTATAAACCAATTAAATACAAGTAATGTTACTAATATGGGATATATGTTTTCAGATTGCTCAAAATTAACGACAATATCATTATTTGATACAAGTAATGTTACTAACATGCAAAATATGTTTTATTATTGCTCATCATTAACAACAATACCATTGTTAAATACAAGTAAAGTTACTAGCATGCAGAATATGTTTTCAAATTGTTCATCATTAACGACAATACCATTGTTAAATACAAGTAAAGTTACTAACATGTATAATATGTTTTCAAATTGCTCGTCATTAACGACAATACCATTATTAGATACAAGCAATGTTACTAATATGAATAATATGTTTGGTAGTTGTAAAAAATTAACAACAATACCATTGTTAAATACAAGTAAAGTTACTAGCATGCAGAATATGTTTTCAAATTGTTCATCATTAACGACAATACCATTGTTAAATACAAGTAAAGTTACTAACATGTATAATATGTTTTATTATTGCTCATCATTAACGACAATACCATTACTGAATACAGGTAATGTTATTAACATGCAGAATATGTTTTATTATTGCCCATCATTAACGACAATACCATTATTAGATACAAGTAAAGTTACTAGCATGAGTGGTATGTTTGCTCATTGTGATATATTAACAACAATACCATTATTAGATACAAGTAAAGTTACTGACATGAGTATTATGTTTTCAAATTGCTCATCATTAACAACAATACCATTATTAAATACAAGTAATGTTACTAGCATGCAGAATATGTTTTCTAATTGTCCAAATTTATCAGATGAAAGTTTAAATAACATTTTAGCAATGTGCACAAATGCTACAAAAATAACTTCAAGTAAAACATTAAGCCGAATCGGTTTGACATCAGACCAAGCAACAAGATGTCAATCATTATCAAACTATGAAGCATTTACAGCAGCTGGATGGACTACAGGATATTAATAGTAATTAAAAAGAATCAGAATAACTAAGCATATTATGTCTAAAAATTGAGTAATACTATAATACAAAATAAATATAAAAAATAAAGATAGAACTTAAATTTCTATCTTTATTTTTATGTAAAATATTAATAGGAGGTATAAATAACTATGAAAACTAAATTTAATCTAATAGATATTGTTAAATTAATAGAAACTACATCAAATACAAAAGCAAGATTAGATAATAAATTTGGATTAGAATATTTAATTCCAAATGTATCTGAACAGAATTTAATAGATGCTGGATTTGAATTTAAAGAAAAAAGTTCATTTAATGTATGCCCTATATATCAAAGAGCTAATATATTAGCACACTTTGATGAAAGTATATTACATGTTTATGAACTATAAACAATAAATGGAGGTAGATTATATATGATTCAACTATATCCAACTAAAGCTTTTTATAAAGTAATATCTGAAGATGATAGTGTAACAGAAATTGATTATATTAGTGCTGATGAAGAAGGTAACTTATTTATAGAAAAACATTTAAAAAATGGATCTGTTAATAAATTTAAATTAGTTGAGGAGAAGATATAATTATGAGTTATGCTAGATCCTTAGAAACAGGAACTTATATATTCAGATGGAGAATATATGAATTTTAATCTTACTCAAGTTCCTGAAGATGATATTGATATATTCTTATACAAAATATATACAACAAGAAGAAAAGAATTTAATCAAAGATTAAAACATGGTAAAGATTTAATAGAACAAAATAAAATGCTATCACAAGAAGGAGAATAATAAAAATATGAAAAGATGTGAATGTGTTAATCCTTATAAAAAATTATATGAAGAAGAAAATATTGAAGTAGGAGATATAATTAGTTTAGATCCTATTGCAAATCGTGTTAAATTAAGTTTTAACAGAATTAATAAAAAAGATGAACAAGTTATAGGTATCTGTGAAAAAATTGAAAATAACATGATTTATGTCGCAAATACAGGTATTATTGATGTAAATGTAGAAGGTATCATTTGTATTGGAGATAAATTAACTATTAGTAATAAACCAGGTAAAGCTGTTGCTATTAGATATGATCAAGATGAAACACAATTCACAATAAGATCAATTGGTAAAGTAATTGGTTTATATAATAATTATGAAAAAGCTAAAGTATTATTGGATATAGAATAATAAAGAAAGGAGCTCATATGGGATTACTTAACAGACAAGACTCTAAAATTTTTAGAGGTTATTTTAATGAAATGTGTAAATTAATTGGTATATCTGTAGGATATCAATATGTAACTAAAAAAGAATTAACTATTCATTCTGAAGATAATAGTGAATTATCTATGCCTATAAGAATAGATATTCTATTTGATGAAAATCCAAATATAGATACATTAAATAAAATAGGTTGGGTAAGTGAATTAAATGATCAAAAACCTATCATTGCAAATCTTCCTTATAATACACCTAACTTATCTGTTAATGCTAGAATCATAGTAGAAAGTATAGATGGTGTAGCTAGACCTAGAGTATTTAGAATAACAAAAATACAATCAGATCTAGAATTTCCAGATGCTTATACTTGTGCTTTAGTTCCTGTATTTGATCAATACACTCAAAAGAATCAATATACTCTAGTTAATACTGAGAAGATTAGTCAAGATGAATCAAAACGTACATCAAAAGATCAACCATCAAAATATATAACAGGAGAGCATGATATTGATACCACTCCAAAAGAACATATAGAGTGGGAAAATAATTTTACTTATATTGATGATTCTAATAGTCCATATAGTGGGTAATGCTTATGCTAATTAGACAATTTCAATTTATTAACATTACTGAGGAAGAGTTAGAAATTATACCTGATTTCTGTGAATGGCTTTGTCAGCAAATGTATAGTTATATAGATAATAAAATAAATAGAAGAAAAATTCAATTACGACTTAATTATATATATCAAGTTCCTTGGATAGAATGGAAGAAAAATAAATATATTGGAGTATCTGAAATTATGGACGCTATAAATAAATCTTTTAGTTATGAAGAATATAGAAATAATATTTGGAAGATTCAAACAAATAGTAAAGTTTTAATTCCTGAATCTAATACTTTAATAGATAGATTAATTCGTTTTATTGAGTTTGGAGATCAACACCAAAGAGGAACTGGAATGTTTACAGGTTTGAAAAAACATTATGATGCATCAAAATTAAATACCTTATGGAGAATATATAAATCATATGAATTAGGTACTTATTTATCTGATGTAAAAATTATTACAGATTAGAAGGTGAAGTATGTCAAGTAAAGATGTAAATCAAAAAGAATTGGTAAATCAAAAAATTAATGAGCAAGATGTTTCTGTATATGCTTATGATAAAGCAATTGTAGAAGATTTTAGAGCTCGTTTTAAAAAATCAATAGTGGATAGTGAAGTTAATCCTAATGTACAAATAGGATCTCCTGATCAAATGTTTAATATTATTGGTCAGTTGGATAATGATAATGTTATTATGCCTTTTATAGGATTACAAAGATTAGACTGGCAATTAAATCTTGATAGACAAGGATTCCAAACATTTATAGGAGATAGAGTATATCAAAGAATTGGACCTGATGATAAACCTATAAATGTTAGAGCACAAGTTATTCCTATAACAATTAATTATAGATTAAGTGTATGGTCTAAGGATAGAGTTACAAATGATGCTCTAGTGAGAGAATTATTATTTTATTACCATCTAAGGCCTTCTCTAATGGTATATGTAGGTCATGGACTAAATATAGCTCATAAGTTTAATATTTACTTTAATTCTGGAATTGAAGATAATTCAGATATTGCTAATTTTAATAATAATGGAACATATTTTAGACAAGATATGACTTTCTATACAGATGATGCTTACTTGTGGAGAGCTAATTATGAGCAACTTGTTGAAATTGAACCAAATTTATATTTTAATTATGGTAATCCTTCAGAAGGTAGTTTAAAATATGGGGCTAATATTGATAATACATCTCCTTATGAATTTAAACAATAGAAAGAAAATATAGAGAAATATAGAGAAATATAATATTAAGTGCATACATAAATAAAAAGATCTTAATAGATCTTTTTATTTTCTGTAAAATAATTATTGATAGAGGTGAAAGAGATGATAAAAGTTTTTAATAAAAGCAAACGATCAATATTTATAGCAGGTATTCAAATTCTACCTAAGGATTCATTTACCTGGGTTGACAGTATGATTACACCTGATATAAAAAATAGAATAAATATACAAGAAAGATTAGGTTTTGCATTAGTTACTGAAATTGAAGAAATAAATGATATTCCAGAGCCTATAGAAGAAGTAACTAATAATATAGAAACTGTTTTAACAGAAACTGTAGAAGAAGTTAAAACTAAATCTACTAAACCTAAATCTAAATCTAAAAAGAAAACAAATAAGGAGTAATGAATTATGATATTATTAGAAGCTATAGAAGTTCATGATAAATTAAATCCTAAAATATGGAATGAAGATACTACTATGAAACCTGAAGTAGAAACCAAATTATTAGATATAGCTAATGAGTTTATAGATAATACTGAAATACCACTTAATATAGTAGATATAGAAGTTGTAGGATCTAACGCTTCTTATAATTATAATGAAAATAGTGATATTGATTTACATATTATTGTAAATAGTGAAGTTAATTTCATGGATAAAGAATTATTACAACAATTTTATAATGCTAAAAAATCTTCTTTCAATGATAAATATGATATATCAGTTCATAATATACCAGTAGAACTATATATCGAAGATGTGAAAGATGGTAATGCTACAAATGGAAGGTATAGTATCTTAAAAAGTGAGTGGTTATTATTTCCAGAACCAATAAATTATGATATACCTGATATTTCTCAAGATTTACAGACTTATTTAGAGAAATGTGAGAATATGCTTCAATCTAATGATGCTGAACAGATAAGAGTATTTATAAATGATTTATATATGATGAGAAAATTAGGATTGGCTGAAGAGGGAGAAGCTAGTAAAGGTAACTTAATATTTAAAGAATTAAGAAATATGAATATGCTTTCAGATTTACGTGATAGATATTATGAATTAAGAAGTGATAATTTAAGTTTAAATTAAATAGAAATCTCTTTCTATTTTTTGAAAACTATTATATAATATATTTATTGAAAGGAGATAAAATTATATGGAATTTAATAATCAAGAAGAATTAATGCAAGCGGCTGCTGATATATATAGTATGGCAGAAACAATTTATAAAGGTAGTGAGATTAATGCTGATACTTTATATAGTACAGCTAAAAATCATTTTGATTTTACTGATGCTCAACTTAATCAATTAAGTGATTATTTTCAAAAGGAAGAACAAGAATTTTGGGGATTAGAGGATGATTCATTAAAAGAAGCAAAAGAATTACCTAAATTAAAACAAACTCCTAGAACAGATGGTGGAAAAAATTATAAGAAAATAGACTTATATGTTGATGGAGAATATTGGTGCTCAACAAATGCTAGTAAAACAATAAAAGATGCTATAGAAAAAGCTAAAAAAGAATACCCAGAATTAAAAGATAGAGAAATTAAAGGTAGTTTTGCTGAATCTAAAAAAGTAGAAAATAGACCTAACAAAATAACTTATAAAGAATTAAAAGAAATATTTACAAATATAAATAAGAATAAAGAACCTGATAAATATGGAGTTATTGTATTTACAGAAGATTCTTTTGATAAACCATATTCTTTAGAATCAAGAAGTTATGAGGTAAGTAGTGATAATAAAGTATTTAAACCAGATGCTTTAGGGTATTCTTTATATGGATCTGCTTTAGATGGTTCTGATGATGGAGTTAGATTAGAATCTTATATGAAAGAAGAACAGGGTGGTTCTAATGGCTGGAAAGTAGATTATTGTTATATTTTAGACAATGAAAAAGAGGTGGAATAATGAATAATTTTTGGACAGAAGCTGATAGTAGTGCTCCTTTTAATATGTATAAAGATAAAGTTCATTATGATTACATATTGACAGCTAAAATGCCTATTAAATTTATGATAGGTAATAGAGAGGCTGAATATGAAGATTTCGAAAAAGCTAACAAACATGAAGGAGATTATTATTTTGAAAAACAAGTAATTAATTTACTAAAAAATGAAGATTGGATGCAATATCCTTTTGATGAATTAGGGTTAGGAACTCAATATGGTATATTGGAAAATGATTTAGATACTGATTTAGAAATAAAAGTAGGAATTTCCTTAAATGATGCTAAAAAAGAGGTTAATGAAAATATCTTAAAGGAAGATATGGAATCATTACTAGAAGGCATATTAGATAATTTGGATTCGGCTCTAGTTATTGATAAAGATGATGTAGATAGAAATGTATACATGAAAGTTACAGGAGACCCTAAAAAAGCTGACATAAAAATAGAACATCAAGAAAATAAACAAGAATCTCTTCTAATAGATATTGATAAAAAATTAGTAACTGAAAGTAAATTGGTTTTAACAAATAAAGAATCCATTTATGAAGTTAAACTAAATGATGAAGGAAAAATAGAAAAGTATCTAAATAATAATTTAGTAGAATCTATTAATTTTTCTAAAACTAGTTTAACTCAATTTGTAAAAGAATTATTTAAAGAAGGTTATGAGCTTCAAAATAGTCAAGGAGATGTAATTGATACTGATAAAGCAAAACAAGATATTGAAAAAAATATTGAGCAAATAGATGAATTACAGGAACTTCAAAATGAATTAGTTGATAAAGTAGATCAATTAACAGGAGTTAATGAAAGTGTGCAAATAGACTTTCCATCCACTGAATTTACACAAAAAGTTTTAACTCCTAATGAAATAATGATAAGTTCTTTTGATAATAATTTAACAGATGACCAAAAAGTTTATATTTTAACTAAAGTTGATTCATTAGATGAGTTTAAAGAGTGTCTAAATCAATTATGTGATTTGGCTGAATTTAATGAAAATGAGCCTATTATAAGTATTGATGATTATATAAATAATTTAAATAAAGGGGGTATTTGCTAATGAATGGAATTTCTAATAAAGTTAGTTTAACTGAAGGAAATATTCAAAATATTGATGATGAAAATGTTACAGTAGCTGTTTCTACTGATGTTCCCAAAGAATTAGATAAAGTAGAAAAAGATGATAAACAATCTTTTGAAGAGTTTAAAACTTTATATAAAGATGTTATAACAATGAAATGTAAACAAGATTTTGGAGACTGTGAAGATCAAAAGCTTTGGGAAGATGCAGCTAAAGAATTATTTCTTCAATCTAAAAATTATATCTTAGAAGGAGAAGAATTTAAACCAAAAAAGGATTTACAAGAAGAACTTGAAAAAGAAAAGAAAACAGAAAATGTCATAGTAACTCCTCATGTAATTAAAGAGAATAACGAAAATGAATTTGATGATATTAAACCTGGTGATGAATTCATTAATGATTCAGGATCTAAAATAGTTATGTTAGAACCAACTGAGACAGATGAATATAATTTCAAAATTATTAATACTAATACAAACGAAGAAGGAACTGGTAAGTTTTCTTGTACTTTTATGAGAGATTTATTAAAGGATAATCATTATAAGAAAGTTATATCTAGTGAATTGAATGAAAGTATTAATAATGAGCCTAAAAATGAATTAAGTGCAACTGAATTTGTATCTTTAATAGATAACCTTAAAAAGATGGATTTATGGGATGGTAAAGATGAAACTTTTAAAGATGCTGTAGAAAAATATTATTCTATATTAGATACACAATCTAAACTAAAAAATGAAGGAACTATATTATCAGAAGAACAATTGAGAGAAGAAGCTGATTCTCCTGAATTTAAATACCAATTATTAGATAGATTAAAATCAGATTGCGAATATTTCTTAAAAGCTGGAAATAGAAATGAAAAACATTTATGGGCAGGAAATGTAGATGATCAAATAGCTAAAATGAAAGAATTATGGAATAGCTTAGAAGAAAAACCAGAATGGCTATCTATGGAAGATATAGAAAATTATGAAAAAGAAATGAAACAAGATACAGTAGAAGAAGCATATGATATATCTTATCATTTAGCTGAATATGATAAAGTATTAAGAAATGATAATGATACATATTGTGTAAAAGTAGAAAATAGAACAGCCCAAACAGAAACTAAATGGTTATTAGTTGACAAAGCTTATGTAGAAAAAATGAAAGAACTTGAAAATAATTACAAACAAGAAGTAGATGAAGATAATAAAATTGAAGAAAGTTATAGAGTACATTGGACTTACATAGATAAAAAAGATAATAAACATTCTACAAGTAAAGGACATTTTCTTACAATAGAAGAAGCTCAAGCATTTGTTAATGAATTAAAAAAGAAACCTATATCACAACAAGGACCTGTTGATGAACCTGAAATAAAAACTGAATCTAAATCATTAGAAGAAGGAGCTAAAGAAGATTTAGGTATCGAACCTGGATCTGATGAAGAAGCAGAAGCCACTTTAACAGAATCAGTAAATATTGGAGATAAAGTTAAAATATTAAATTCAAATGAGCTTCATAATAATAAACAAGGTGAAGTTACATACATAGATGATGATATTATAACAGTCAAGTTAGATAATGGTAGATCATTTAACTATGATAAAAATCAAGTTCAAAAAATTGAAGAAGGAGTTGAAGAAGGAGTTGAAGAAAAAACAACTTTAGAGGAAGATAAATTCTTTAATTTATATCAATCATTTAATAACTTGTATGGAATTAACAAAATGAATCCTAGTGAATTAATTGAATTTATTAATGATTTGAAGAAAATGAATAGAATATCTGATAAAGACTTTAATGTAATGAATGATTATGCTAATAAATGGCAAGATCTAATAAATAAAACTGGATACGAATCAAATATAGTTGATGAATCAAAAGAAGTTAAAACAGAAGATCAATATGAAGCAGAAAGAAGAAAAGGGAGACCTAATTTAGATAAAATCGCCCAAGAAGTTTTTGAATATGATGATTATTATATAAATGTAGTAGATAATTACAAAGATGAGTGGGATTTTGTTAAAGATAATGTAGCAGAAGTAGCAGCTGAATATAATCTAAGAGAACAAGCAGCTGAAGCTGTTATGAGAAAAATATATAAAATGGCTAAAGAAAATTCAAAGGAATCTTAAAAATTATTCTTATAGATACTTTAATAGGATTTGAAAAATCTTTAGGATAAATATAAAAAAGATACTAAAATTTAAATTTATGTTGATTTTTTTAAATTTTTGAGTTATAATAAAATAAACATAGCAATAATAAATAGAGTACTGAACAGTATTCAATTATTGTTATTTGCTTTAATTGGTAAGTTATAGTGTTCGGATTGGCGTTTGAAAAACTATAACTTATTTTTATTTTATTAGTATTTATTTTAAGTCTTTCAAATTTAGTCTGTTATAATCCATGAAAAACATCTACTTGTCATTTTTTAGCTTTAATATAAGTATTCTTTTAGTAGGTAGTAATACCTACTATTTTTATGCCCATTTTAATATTTTAAAAACTCTTTGTGTAAAATATTATTAGAGAAATAGCAAATACTATGGCTCTGTTTATTATAATAGAAAGAAAAGAGGAATTAAGGATATGGGAAAAGCTACAATTATAGAAGCTCAAAACTCAAATACTGTATATGAAGAAGGAAAATCTAAAGGTATCCTTGGTAAACTTAAAGGTATATTTGCTGATTATAAACATGGAACAAGAAATGCAGATAGATTATATACAGAAGAGTTATGGGATAATAGAGTATTTGGTTCTGAAGATGTAATGGAAGCTTTAGAAACAAAAACATTATTTGGTGAATTAGATCATCCTGAAGGTGATAGATGTGAAACATTAGCTAAAAATGCTGCTATAACAATTACTAAATTAGAAAAAAGACCTGAAGAAGGTGTTATATATGGTGAAGCTGAAATATTAGATACACCAACAGGTAGAATAGTAAAAGCATTGGCAGATAGTGGAGCTAAATTAGGAATATCTTCAAGAGGTATGGGTGAAGAAATATATCAAGAAGGAAAAAATATAATAGACCCTGAAACATATGATTTTATAACATTTGATGTTGTTGTAACTCCTGCAAACACAAAAGCTAGAGTTGCTTTGACTGAAAGTAAACATATAAGTAAATTAACAGAGAGTTTACAAAAAGAAATAGATGAAGCTGAAACAGCTAATCAATTAAATCAAATAAAAACAGTTGCTGAATGTACTTCAATATCTAATAAAGAAGATGTATTGAATTTAATAGAAACTAAATTACGTAAAGTTAACAATATAAAAATTAATGATAAGTTAACTGAAGCTAATAGACAAATTGCTTTAGATTTAATTAAAAAGAAATATACAGAAACAAAAGCTCAATTAGATGAATCATTAGAAGCTAATACAGCTCTTGCTGAAGAGAATACAAAATTAATAGAAGAAAATAACTATTATAAAGATTCTAAAGATTTATTAAAATCTAAACTAAAAGAAGCTAAATGCTCTGTAACTGATGAAGTTTCTAAATTACAAGAAGAATTAGAACAAGCAAAAGCTGAAATAAATAAATTAAATGAAGAAAAATTAGAAGAAGCTAAAAGACATGAAGATAATCTTAATAAATTAAAAGAAGTGCAAACTAGAAAAATAGAACAATTAAATAAAATTCATCAAGAAGAAATAGAAAAATTAGAAGAAGCTAAAACAATGTCAGAGGATAAATTTAATAGATTACTTGAATCAAACAGAGAATTAAGTAAAAATATTGAAAGTAGTAGTAAAATATTAATAGAGAACCAAGAACTAAAACAAAAAGTAGAATCTCTAGAAGCTGATAAACAAAATAATGCTAAAAAATTAACTGAAAGTAAGCAAGCTGAGGCTAGAAAAGTATTAGAGTTAGAGAAACAAATAAAAGAATTAACTGAAAGTAAAGCTAAAATGGAAGAAGCTGAAAGCAGATTTTCAAAATTAGCTTTTAATCCAATTGGTACTGTTAAAGCAGTTGCTGAAAACTTTGGTACAGGAGATTACTCACAAGATGAAATAGATTTATTTAAAGCTTTAACAAATCAGTAATTTTTTAAAAAATTGAAACAGCTTGTGTAAAATAATATTAGATAATAATTAAATCATCTAAAAGATATTTGATGGATAATAATTATATAGTCTTTTAAAGATATTATGGACAACTAGGGAGTTAGTATAAAAACCAACATTATATATTATGATTAAATAATAATATGCTAATTATTAAAAATTAGTTAAAATTCAAAAAATTTTAAAAGGAGTGAATTATTATGCCAGGAATGACAAAAGAGGCTTTAAACAGAGAAATCGCAGCTAATCCAGTTGCACAAAAATATGCTAAAAGAATTGGTCTTTTAGAATCTGCAAGAAAAGCTGTTGGTGCAAAACCAATGAGCACATTTGAAAAATATTATGCAGGACAATTATTTGAAAATATTCAAAAAGGAAATCTTTATGAAGGATATACACAACCTTCAAACGTGGGTTAATAAATCTTTTTTAAAGCGGCTCACGCTAAACATCGTGAATTGCTGGAAACTCCTAAAGATTAAGATACTTGACATAAAGTAATAATTCTTAATATGTAACAATGGACAATCAGCAGCTACATATAGTATAATATTATAATAATTAAATACATATTAGAAAGGTTTTAATTATTATGATAGGTTATATCTATATTACAACTAATTTAATAAATAATAAGCAATATATAGGCAAAAGAATATCTAATGAATTCTTAGGTACAAAATATCTAGGATCAGGAGTACTTCTCAAAAAAGCTGTAAATAAATACGGCGAAAGCAATTTTCAAGTAAAGTTAATTGAAGAATGTAATTCAAGACAGCAACTCATTGAACGAGAAGTATACTGGATACAATATTATAATGCAGTAAACAATGATATGTTTTATAACTTATCTTATGGCAACGAAGGTCATGCAGGTAAGGGTACTTATAAACATTCTGAAGAATGTAAAAGAAAAATAAGTATTGCTAACTCAAATAAAGTTAGAACACTTAAGAGCAAACGTCAAATAGCAGTTACACTTAAAAATAAACATCGTTTTTGGATAACTGACAATATAAAAGAAAAGTTAGTTGATGCTTCAGAATTTGAAAAATATAAAAATAAAGGTTTTATAAAAGGTCGTAAACCTGTAAGTCAGGAACAAAGAAATAAAATGTCTATAATAGCAATAAATAGAAATAAAAAGTTAACAAAGAATCAATTATGTAATATATATGGTCATAATAAAGGAAGAAAGACATCTGACGAAGTTAAACATAAAATTAGTCAAGCATTAAAAAGTAGAAATACTTGGTCTAAAAATAGAATTTGGGTTCACAAAGATAATGTAAAAACTCGAATTTATGAATATCAATTAGATAATTATTTATTAAATGGTTACCACAGAGGTATGTATAAAGATAAATGTAAAATATGTAGTTCAACGACTATCGAAAACACTTGTATAGAAGAAAAATTTATACAAGGAAGTGAGTAGAGTAGGAATTAGTAATTCCGAAGTGCGATGCAACTTATTAACGGTTAAAGAAAATAGGTTGAAGATATAGTCTCAACTTAATAGAAATATTAAGAAAATAAGTGGAAACGACTTATTTGTAAGATAAATGAACTTTAAAAGAGATGCTTTCAATATTGTATCATTAGCAATCCAAAATACAATATTACCAGAAATCGTATCTGTACAACCAATGAGTACAGCAGCTCAATTATTACCATTACTAGAAATTAGATATGGAACAACTAAAGGTGCTGTTACAGAAGGTGATCTAGTATTAGATTCAACAGGTATGGGAAGAACAGATAAAAATTATGATTCTAAAGTTGTTGAAAATCAAAAATTAACATCAGGAACAAAAGATATCGTAATTCCTTTCACACCAGTTGATGCTGGATCTTTCAAAGTAGTTAAAGGAACAACTGTTATCACAGATGACGGAAATGGAAATTTAACAGACGGTGGAAAAATTGATTATGCAAATGGTACAGTAACATTAAATACAGCATTAGATGCTGATGCATTAATGAGCTATACATATAACAATGCTGATGTACCAACAACAGTTGGAGATATCACAATGGGAATTAACCCAGTTCTAATCGAAGCTGAAGAACACAAAATCAAAGCTGTATACGCTTTAACAGCTGCATACAGAATCAATAAAGAATATGGTGTAAATATGCCATTAGAATTTGAAAAACAAGTAGCTAACGAAATGAACAAAGAGAGAGAAAGAATCGTAATGGGAGATATCTTCGCTCAAGCTGCTGGTGGAAATTCAGTAATTTGGTCAGCTACACCAAGACCAGGTGTAAGTGATTCTGAACATGTAGAAAGTTTACCAATAGCTATTAACTTAGCTGCTGCTACAATCTACAACAGAACAAATGGTAACTTACAACCAAACTTTATAGTTGCTGGTGCAAACGTTATAGCTTACTTAGCTAAATCAAAAGTATTTGAAGCAAACGAAGCTCCAAAAAATGGTGGATCTTTCGTAGCTGGTAAATTAGGTACTTTAACAGTATATCAAACACCTGCTATTGGAACAAATGACTTCTTCCTAGGAGCAATCGGAAATGACTTCTGGCAATCAGGATATGTTGTAGGTGATTATATGCCTATTACTTATACAACACCAGTTACATTAGCTGATTATACTACTCAACAAGGATGGGTTTCTATCTATGGTAAGAAAATGGTTAATGCTAACCTATATATCAGAGGAAGAATTACAGTTTAATTTTAGAAATAAAATTATATATAAACAAAGAGATACAGAAATGTATCTCTTTTTTAATATCTTATACACCACCAGTAACTTTTGTGGATTTAATGGCTTGATAATATATTGATTATATGTTATAATTATATTAAGGGAGGGTAATTGAGATGAAAGATATTTGTCCAATTTGTAAAAAAGAATTTGAATTAAGTAAAGATCAAATTAGAAGAAAGAAAAAAGATGAAAATGCTAAATTGTATTGTAGTTTCTCTTGTAGAAATAAAGGAATAGCTCTATCTAAAATACAAAAAAGGCCTATATTAAAGTGTGCTTATTGTGGAAAAGAGTTTGAACCATCTAGAGATCAATTTACCAGATATAATAAAGATCCTGAAGCCAACTTCTTTTGTTGTAAAGGTCATGCTATATCTTATGGTAGTACTAAAGTAGATTATGAAGAGAGATCTAAGAAAGTATCTAAATTAGCTAAAGATAAAGAATATATAGCAGCTCGAACAACTAAAGCTAAACAAACCAATCTAGAAAGATATGGAGTTGAAAATCCATTTCAAGCAGAGGTATTTAAGAAAAAAGCAAAAGAAACTAAGTTAGAAAAATATGGAGACTCTAATTATAATAATAGAAAGAAAATGTTTGAAACAATGAAAGAAAATGGATTTAATATTTATGCTCCTAGGCCTGAAGTTGGTAAAAAAGTTAGTAATACTTGGAAAAATAAATCTGAAGAAGAAAAACAAATTATTAAAAATAAGCTTTCAGTTGCTAATACTAAAGCACATAATGAAATGACTTTAAGTAAAAAATTGGAAATCTCAATCAAGCAATCACAATCACAAAAAATTCGATGGGATGAAACTTCAGAAGCTGATAAAGCTAAAATATTTCAAAAAGTATTTAATCATCCTAATAATTCCATAAATGTAATTTCTAAATTAAATAAAGATATAGCTTCACACTTAGATATAAATGAATTCGAGTTTCAACTAGGTAGATATAGTTATGATCTTAAAAAAGAGAATACTTTAATTGAAATAGATCCTACTTATACACATAATTGTTTACAGAGTACTTGGTATGGTAGTGCTCCAAAATCTAAAGAATATCATAGAGATAAAACTCAATACGCTCTAGATAATAATTTTGATTGTATTCATATATTTGATTGGGATGATATAGATAAAATATCTTATTTATTGCAAGATAAACAATCTTTATATGCTAGACAATTAACTATAAAAAGTGTGACTATAAATGAATGTGATGAATTCTTAAATAATTATCATTTACAAAACACTTGTAGAGATCAAACTATTAGATTTGGGTTATATTATAAAGATACTTTAATACAAATAATGACATTTGGTAAACCTAGATATAATAAAAATTATGAATGGGAATTATTAAGATTATGTACTCATAAAGATTATAAAGTTGTAGGAGGGGCTGAAAAATTATTTAAACATTTTGTAGATATTATTTCTCCTGAATCTATTATATCTTATTGTGATTTTAGTAAATTTACTGGAGAAGTATATAATAGATTAGGATTTAAAAAACAGGGAATAGCTATACCTTCTAAACATTGGGTTAAAGGAGCTCAGCATATAACAGATAATTTATTAAGACAAAGAGGATATGATCAATTATTTAATACAAATTATGGTAAGGGAACTTCTAATGAAGAATTAATGTTAGAAAACGGTTGGTTACCTATATATGACTGTGGTCAATTAACTTTTATTTGGAGAAAGGAATAGTATAAATCTATTCCTTTAATCTTAGGTAAAATATTAATAGATTAATTTAAAGGAGAATAAATGTGAAAGATATACAAGATATAACAATTAACTTAATAACAGAATCATTTAAAGGTGATGAAGAATTATTAGCTCAATTTAAAGAAAGAGCTCCAAAATTCTATAAAGTATGTAGTATGATAGAAGAATTAAATCATGATATAGAATTTAAACCTAATTATAGTGTAGATTCTAAACAAAATGGTACTTTTGAGGTTAATTTTACTGTTGGTTTATCTAATGGTTCTATAATTAAAGGTTATTTAAATTCTAATGGTATTTGTAAAATCAAACCTAGTAATTTTATTCTTAATGATGATACTATAGAATATTTAACTGGTTTAAATAATATATTAAAAAATTTTGAAAAACATGCTTGGTAAGGAGATATAATATGAATCTACAAGAAATATATATTAAATTAAGAGAATCTGAAGTATTTCCAAATAGTAAAATTGATAGTATAGTTTATCATGGAACTAATAATCAATTTGATAAATTTGATGTAACACATAGAACTAATAATGGTAAAATGTATGGAAATGGAATTTATTTTACATCTGATTTAGATTATGCTAAAAAATATACCAAAAGTGGAACAATACTTAAAGGGTATATTAATATAGAAAATCCATTTTATATTGGTTATCAAGAAACTTTAGAATATGCTATTCGTAGAGAAAACCCTTATGAAGTAGCTGATATATATTCCAAGAATACAATTGATCCTAAGAAAGTAACCTCTTATTTAATATCTAGAGGTTATGATGGAATTAATATAGAAGATAAGATATTTGTGATTTTTAGCGAAGATCAATTTAGTAAAATTGATTAAATTAATAAATTGTTATAAAATATATGAGGAGGAAATAATATGCGTGCTTTATTTGTAGGTGATGTACATAATCATTCTTATATATTTGAGGATATTAAAAAATTAGATGATAAATATCACTTTGATAGAATAATATTTACAGGTGATTATGTAGATGATTGGATAACTGATAATCATCAATCATTAGAAACTTTAGAAACTGTAATTAACTTAAAAAGAAGTAATCCTGAAAAATATACATTTTGTATAGGTAACCATGAATTAAGTTATTTAGGTTATCCTTGTTCAGGACATAGGTATGAACTAGATGATATTATGAATATGAAGTTAAAAGATAATATTGATTGTTTTGATTTATATACAATAGTCACTTTAGGAGATACTGACTATGTTTGTACCCATGCTGGAATTAATAACGACTATGTTAAACATGTATTACAAGGTGATTGGAGAGAAGAGCTTAAAAAATTAAATAAAGATAAGTTAGCTAATTTATATTTAACTACTATGTGTTCTTATCTTAGAGGAGGGTATAATGAATTTAGTTCTTTTTTATGGTGTGATAAAAGAGAACATGAATATCTAAATAGATTTGAAGAACCTACAATCCCTTATCAAATTGTAGGACATACACCTGTTGAAACAATTACTGCTTTATCTAGTGAGAACTATACAACCTATTTTATAGATACTCACTCTACTTATAAAGATGGTTCTGAATATGGTGATAAGTCATATTTATTTTGGAATGAAAATCAATTTGAATATTTAAAAAGGAGTGAAATAGATGAAAATAAAAAATAAAAAGCTTGTATGGAATGTTTTATTACATGATTTTAATTCAGATAAAATAATAACATATAATGTGTTTAGTGATGAATTTAAAGAAAATTTATATAAAGAATATAGAAAAAAGAAAATTAATAATAAGTTAGAATTGAAAGAGTATATTAAATCTAAAATGATGTATCATTATTGGTCACGCTCTGAATATGAAATAGCTGTTGGTGGACTACATAGTAAGTATCCAGAAAACTTTGAAAAGATAGATGCATATCATCAACTAGAAATGAATTTAGACCATATAGTAGATTATATTAATGATTATCTAGAGATGAATTTAGATTAGTTGAAATATTTTTGACTTAATAATATAATATAAGTGAAGATTAATAAATTTTGTAATTTATTAATCTTTTTTATTTAATAAAGTTGTTATTATAAATAAAGGAGGGTATATAATATGAATCAAGATGATGTTATTATTAAAATACAGATAGATAGTAATCTTTCAGCTGAAGCTAAACAAAAAATCTATATGGATGTTATTAATGGTCTTAATGATCGTTATCTACCTGTACTTAGTATTATGAATAATGATGTTGAAGTATTTAATAATCAAACAGGTTTTACTGAAAGGAAGATTTAGATGGGAAAAATAATTGATATTGAAGCTAATTTAGAACATAAGGTTTCTGAGGTTATATGTATTAAATGCTTACATCGTTGGATAGGTATAATACCAACAAGAGTTTTATTAAAAGAATTAGAATGTCCTAATTGCAAAGAAATAGGTTATGTTATTGAAACAGGGGAGAGATTATGAATGAGATTGATAAGATAATAGATTTAGCTACTAATTGGTGGATAGATGTAATTCAAGATCCTAAATTTGATAATGGAGATACGTCTCAAACAGGAGCTATATCTATGATAATGAGTAAGATGTTAGTTAAAGATACTAATCAAGAACAGCTAAATAAATTTAAGCAAATAATTCAAAATAAAATATATGAAAATTTAGTATATGATAGAGACTATATATTATCTGTAGATTATGGACCTTGTAGAGATTTATATGAAGCTGCTCAAGAATCTGGTATAAGTGAAAATAACTTTCCTTGTAAAACAACTATGTGGATAGGTAAAGATCATTTGATTGTTTCTTATGGATATAGATCTCCTTTAGAAATATTATATGCAAACGAATCTTATTATGAAAATAAAATAGCTTCATGTTTAAAAGCTATTAGAGATCACAAACATAAACCTGATGATTATTATACATTTGGATCTAGAGAAGAAATAATAAAGGAATATGAAGATGAAATTGAACAATATAAAAAAGCTTTAGAGGAGTTGAAGAAAAATGAAGCATAGTGAAATCTGTCCTGTTTGTAAAGGTACTGGAATATATAAAGAATATTATGATTATGTTAATACTACTGGAGCTTTTTCACAAAGAACTTGTCATGGTTGTCTAGGTAAGGGTTGGATAGTTATAGAAGATTCTTCAAGTCCTTATAGACATCCTGATCAAGGACCTGAAATATTATATAATCAAGAAAGGAGCTTTAAATGAAGAAGACAATAGTTTTTGATTTTGATGGTGTAATTCATAAATATAGTAAAGGTTGGCAAGATGGCTCTATTTATGATAAACCTAATGAAAACATTAAAGAAACAATTAAAAAGTTAAGAGCAAATAATTATGAAGTGGTAGTAGTCTCTACAAGATGCTCTACAGAAGAAGGAATTGATGCTATTCGTAATTGGTTATTTGATAATGGTATAGTAGTAGATAAAGTCTGTAAAGAGAAACCTCCAGCTTTAGTTTATATTGATGATAGAGCTATTTGTTATGATCCCAATTCATCTACATTATATGATCAAATTATAAACTTTGAACCTTATCAAAAAAGTTTAAAGAAATATGAAGAAATGAATGAATTAGAATTACTTGGCTATTTATCTATACAGAATAAATTATTTCAAGAAGTTAACGATCAATTAGAAGCTAAATATCCAGCTAAAGATAATCCTATTATATCTATTAAAATAATGGACGACTGGATTAAGGCTATACAGAAATATCTATAGAGGCAATATTTTATGTTAAAAGAATGTGAGGATTGTATTTATAATACAACTACATTAGCTTGCTTTAATTGTAACGTCTATAAAGTAGATAAAGCAATAACTAATATTAATAAATATATAAAAGAGGGAGATACAGGTAAATTTTTATTTCTCTTTAACAATAAATATAAAGACATAATTAATAATAATATAAATACTCAAATGATAGAGTGTAAGTTTATATCAACAAAAAGAATCCAAAAAGAAAGCAGTTTTTGATCATGTTAAATTTAATTGGGATTTATTATTATCAAAAGATCCATCTAAAGAAATCTTATTTGATATAGTTTTGAAAATTAATCAACTATTAGATTATTTGCAAGAAAATGAATAAAACCCGTTGTATTTTTTAAAAACCTATAGTATAATTTAGGTAGGTGATACTTAATTGAATTTATATGATATCTATATTTTGTAAACCATTATATTTATATTATAATAATCACCACCACACTTTCAGTATTATAGAATATATTTAAAACCTATTGCCAAGTAGATATAAATAATATATTCTATAATGCATATATTAATTTTTTAAATCTTATTATGTAAAATAATAATAAGAAAGGAGTTTGAATTACTATGAAATTATTTAACACATTACAAGAATTAATTAGCTTTATGTGGCCGGTACAATATAGTATCGTTTATTCATCATGCTTAATTAATAATGTTAAATAATAGTAATTAGAAAACTCAACTAAAATACTAAGCTATCTTATATTCC
>UMCW01064502.1_pt1 | contig 20555 bp, 17 predicted proteins | sample 1964321 | NCBI WGS metagenome assembly UMCW01 (sample SAMEA4835977, study PRJEB28245) | human gut metagenome | biome: gut microbiome; material: fecal sample | place: Denmark | collected 2008
TCTGTAGGAGCTCATTATAATTCTTATCTGTATTTGCATATAGTGCAGGTCTTGTATCCCCCCTCTTATAATAGCCTATATCCCTGTTCAGCCTTTCAATTATCTTTGATTCTGGGATTACAGTACTAAGATTAGTCTTCTTTAGGAGACTACTTATTGTAGGTTCACTATTATCATCCAGTGTAAGTTTGGGTACCCACTCATTTATAAACTTATTACTCTTTGTAATAAGATATATCCTGTTTGATTCAGTTCTGTCATTGTTAGTGTATTTTAGTAAGCTCTTGAAGAGCTTACTATCTACTAATTCACCATTCTTATTCTTTACCTTAGGTATTATTGCACAAGATTTTCCCATATTAATAGGTTTTAATTATTTCACTGCCACATATTATCTGATCATTCCCATCCCTGAACTCTGTATTGGGGTCTATAGACAGAATATCATTTTCTGACCCCCTGTTTACTAATTCCTCATTCATTAATGCACTATATGCTTCCCTAAGGGAAGCCTCAGTAAAGGAATCTGTATAGGTTTCATCATATCCATCATCTTCTGCCACATTCACATCTTCAAATGCTGTTACATCAGATAAATCTACAGATGTATTTCTAACATCCTCAAATACAGATGTCATCTCTGTAGCATCCTTATTATAATCATATTCAATCCCCATACCCTTAATACCAAGTACATTAGGTATCCTATAGTATGTAGCAGTATTACCATCTGTATCAGTTAACCTGTAATATACTACATCCCTGCCATGTTTATACCCTATATAATCAAAATAGACATTCACAGTACCATCATTAGCCCTGACTGTCCTCTTGACTACATTTCTATCTTCATCAGCAGAATCTTCACCCACACTAAGTACCACCTCATCCAGTGGTTTTCCATTGTTATCAAGGAATTTTATTGAAGACCCCATACCTACTACCGGAACAAACTTCCTGTTATCCAAATGATTATATATATACTGGTCAATAAAGTATGATAAATCATCAGGAGTGTTAAGTGTTTCCCTTAGTGTACTAATGTATTCTGGTATAGATAACTTAACAAATAAGGGCATGAGATGGCCAAATGAATTAGGGCCAAATACAAGACCATTCCTGTAAAAATTGTACAGTGCAAGATCAAGGGCAAGTTTATTAGCAACAGGGTTATTCATATACAATAAGTATTCCCAATCTGCCATATATTTTTCCCTTAATGCAGGATTAAGCTTACCTACATTACTGAGCACAAGTGAGTCAACAGGGTATTTACTGCCAGCTTTTACTACTTTAAGGCTACTAATGAACTCAAGGTCAGCAATATCCTCATTGCCAGCTACAATCTTCTGGAATTCACTGGGAAAGTGATGTATAAAATAGTATCTCTTATCATAAGAGCTGATAATGTTATCACCCTCAGTACTGGTACCAAAGAAGGGAATCTTTGTCATTATAAATGCTATAAGCTCATTATAGATATTATTCATAGTTCTGGCATCAAGCTTTCTGGCCCTGGTCATATCATTTAATGTACTTATGATATACTCAAATGATGGTGACATCTGCGGGAAGTAATTACTAAGCATTTTCCCTGCCTGTTCTATGCCAAGGGTATAGAATGCCTGCATATATGGTAGTTGTGTACCCAGTAAATTATCCCTCAGGTTATCTATACTGTCAAATGTAATATTGTTTTTAATAACATTTGCATTATCCAATGGGTACTCTGGTGTGGCATACTGTTCATGCACATCTTCTACTGCCCTTACAGATATCTGTATATCAGCAATAGTCGGGCCTGCACCTCCATTTGTAGTATCTGCTTTTGTGGCCTGTATAATGCCTTTAAGTGCATCACTATCTTTGAGTATCCTGCTGAACAGATATCCAACAGCAAGTTGCCTCTCATAAAACCTGACTATGTCATAGTCTGTTGTCTGGCTACTTCTTGTAATCCCACCCATCTCATTATAAATCATAATATCATCAGCCAGTGTTTTTGCCATAAACTGATTATTCTTATAGTGATTATAATCCATTTGGTGCATAACCTGTGCTTTCTTCCTGTATTCCCGGATCACTGTATTCAGTATACCCTTTACATTCCTATTATACTTATCATTCCTGAAGTATGCCTTTACAACATCCATGATTATAGGCTGCCTCATTAACAGTCCTATTTCAACAGGATTATAACCAAGCCTTGCAAGCATTGCAGAGGGATGTGCTGTAACATTATTCTGATTAAGGCTTGCCAATATAGGGTCCTTAACATTGTCAACTGATGAATTTAAATAACCAGAAACATTCCTTGATGTATACTCCCCCTCACTACTGACAAGATCATGTAATGATCTTTTATCTTTACCATTAAGTACAAATGCTCCTTCCTCAGCATTAAGGGCAAGATCAGTATGCTGCATTAATGCATGATTTGATACATGATTTGCATATACACCAATCAGGTTTGCACCAGTCATATTCTGTCTATGAAAATAGAGCTGGGTTGATGGTGACAGGGGATCAAGGGTGACCTTTACACTGTCTGCTATACCTGATAGCTCATCAATATCCATTGATAACAGCTTATCCAGAATATTGTCCTGTGTAGTACTGAGTATTGAAGCCAGCTCCTTTCTGGTAGAGGATGATAATATATCCATAATTCTTGCTGCTTTCTTATGATGCCTTGCTGATCCGGGATTAAGAATCCTGTGGGCTGCATCAGGGCTTGTGAGTATTCCATACATTATATCAATGATAGCATTATTCCTCTGTGCAAGGGTATTATCCTTCGGTGTTTTATTGTAATCATATTGTACCCTACTTATGGACTGACCTGTATAGAATTGTGCTTTATTATCATTAAACCATCTTGTAAACTGCTTTTGCACACCATCTACCCACTCATAGTTTTTATGTTTACTCACAAAATCAGAAAATAGTCCATCAAGGTCAAGATCATCTTCACTAATATCAGGTCTCCTGTCAAGCAGTTCACTAAGTGCCCTCTCAAAGTTTACTCTCTTGGAATGCTCAATGGATTGAACCAGTTCAGGATGGTTGTTATAGAATGAATCCCATGCCCCTTTAATATCATATGATCTTTCTGACCTGAACTCTGGCAACATAACATACAATTTATCCACATCAAAGTCAGAGCCTGAGATAGTTATCCACTCATTAGGTAGTATGATGGATGCCCCACTCTGGGGAGGCAGGAATCCCTTTATATGTAGTGGTACCATTGAGTATGCACCCTCTGTTGGTATTCTGAATCCAATAAGCTTCCTGAGATTATCATCAAGTTTGCTTATGTCAAGTTCGAATGTACCATCTTTCATAAGTGGCCTGTAGAAATCCTCTGAATAGGCAGGCATATAGCACTCCACATATTTGATATGCTTATTACTCCCTTCCCCCTCAAATACTATATGTAGATCATCTGTTCCATAAGCTGATACCTGAATTAATGATCCTCCCTTTATCCTTTGCTTTGTAACCCTATCCTTTATAGTACTTGTAAGCAACTCCTGTGTTTTCTGTGAAAAAGCAGGCTCAAAGAATGGCACAATAGGATTACCATCTTCATCCATGGTACAGGACAGTTCCATGTCAGCACTATACCTTGTGCTACCAGTTATTTGCTCTAATAGTACCTTTTCAAGGCTCTTCGGATCAGAGAATACTTCATTTATATCTGCGTAGGATCGTATTATATTTTCAGTAATGAGTGATTGGTATAAACTAATCAGTTCATCCTTTGGCATATTCCTGTTGCCTACATGGATATAGTCAGCTAATATATCAGCTGTTATCAGTTTCATTATCTGTGTCTTGAAGGTATCCTGAACATCAATTATATGTTCAGGTGTCTGTACCTGTATGCCAAAGTCCTCATAACTTATACTATGTACAACATTTGGATTCTCAATCCCATCAGGTCTGGTACTACTTCTTAATGCAGACAAAACATCTTCATAACTATGGACATTATTAAGATTAATAATACCCTGCTTGCCAACCTTAACTGCTGATTCGAACTGTACCACATCAATATCAGCCTCCTTCATAAAATCACTTATAGCTCTAAGCTTTTCAGATTTTCCTAATGGGCCTGAGATAAGCTCATATGCTGCAAGTAATGGAAATTCAGAATTCTTATGCTGTACAGGAGTTTTTATATCACTTGTACCATCAATGCCACTTATATTACTAACCTGGGTATATACAAATGGCTTCCTTGGCTGCCATATAATATTAAAGTCATCTACACTAAACTTATTATTCTTAAAGTTATTGTAGGCTGATTCCATGTCATCATTCCATTCACCACTCATAACCATAAGTGACCTATAAGAATCAAGACTCCTATATGCCTGGGCATCTGCAACATTTACCTTTTTAAACTCCCCAATAATTTCATTAGCATCAGACCTGGACATCAGGCCTGATTTAACCCTACTATTAAAAATATCTTCAATATCCTTTATAATAGAGGCTTGTACTACATCATCTTTCAGGTATACAGTTCTCTCAACCTTCTTTCCGACATGTTCTCCTTTGTACTCTGCATTGGTATTAAGTCTCAATGAAGGGGAGTGGACCTCCTTAAATCTCTTCTGGAATTCTATGAGGTCTTTGTAAAAAGCAAGATCAGTAGTAAGGAGTTGTATAATCTGTGAAGTAGCATATTTGCTATTCCAATAATACTCCCTTAGTGCCTCTTTAGTACCATCCTTGGCACGCAGGGTACTTATTATTGACTCCCTTTGCTGTGCAGTAATAACAGAGCTGGTTACACTTTGGGTAAGCAGGTCACTTATATTATTGATAATAGCATCAGACTCCCTTGTGTTAACAGGGAGCATGTTATTATGCAGCCTGAGAAGGTTCTCCATATCAGCACTCCACAAACTTCCAAGAACCTCTTTTACTTCCAGAAGTGCCTTAACCATTTTCCCTGATCTGGCAGACCATGGAGTAAATGTGGATGGAAAATATTTGTACTTGTTATTAGGTAACTCATCAAATAAGCCAAGGGTATGCCATTTCTTGTAATCATCCTCAAAATCATCCTCTACAATATCCCTAAGAGCTGTTTTAATATCCTTTAATAGATCATCACCGGAGCCCCTAGTATTAGTCAGCCTTGTAATCCTATCAATAAACTTTTCGCCATCCTCAAATGTATAGGAATTGAGTTTAGGTAGGAATTTAAACTCAGCACCCCCTAACCTTGCTACATTTCCATCAGTATCATATGAAGTATCATAATTAGCAATAGGTGAAATAGCAGGATTTTTTGTACTGTATTCACTAGCCCTTTTCCTTACGAGCATTATTCTGTTATATTCCTGCATTACAAGGTTCACAAGCTTATTAATGATAATATCATCATAAGTCATATAATCCCCATTATCATCAACTTCACTGCCATCTCTGTACCTGTAGAATCTTATGAATTCACCAGAAGGGGAATCTGATAATATAGGCATATAATAATATGCTGTTTTCTTATTAGGATCACTCCAAAACTCATTCAGTAATACTACAAAATAATCAATGCTATCCCAATCACTATACTCCACTTTATCATGATTAAGTAGTACCTTATGATCCAACACATCTCTGGCCTCTTGTGAGCTGGATAATAACTTCACCCATTCATTAAGCCACTTACCATCCTTTTTAAACCAGTCATATTTACCAAACTCAGCTTCAATAAACTCCATAAACCTCTTATCATCTCCACGGACATTCTTTAATTGTTTAAAGAGCTTACCAGTATAACTAGGTGGTATATAGCTGAAATATGATTTGCCATTTTCCCTTGAACTACTCTCAACAGCATCTCTGGCTATCTCTGACAACATTGTTGCTATTGAACTATACACAGAAGAAAAGCTATTTATGAGGTCCTTCGCCTTATCATTACCAGATGCCCTATTACCAACCTTAACACCACCACTGCTTATTTTACTGAATATAATATTCAGTTGGGGGAGTAATAGCATAATAGGATCAGTGTATTTAACAGTGTCTGATGATTTTATATTGAACAGTGCATCTCTGAGAATTGATGGATTAGGGTCTACACCAATCATTTTCAATAACTTGACTATATTATTCCATACACCTTCAGTATTAATAAGCTCAAGTCTTTCACTGGTAGGCAGATTAGACATCTTATTAATGAGTTCTGTTACCATACCTAAGCCCTCTTTGGCATTCTCAGTACTTATACTACCATCTTTCTGGTATATACTATCCTTATCAAGGATATTTCCTGACTCATAATTATCCCTCCATTGATCAAGCAGGTAAGATATACTTTCAGGTTTATTTATCCTTACTGTAGACACATTAAATGTACCATCAGGATTAGTGGTCCTTTTCTGTACCCAATATTGTACAAAATCCTTTCTAAAATCCTGATAGAACTGTGAGAATAATACATTATCATTAGATAGTAATTTTATGATCTGTTTAATCCATGGCTTTGTATTAACCATTTTCTCCATAAGGGGAATCATATCAGAGGAATCAATCATATATCTCAGGCCATCTATTAAAGTAGCATGCACATAATTAGGGTCGAGGTATCTTGGGAATCCAAGATCATCCCTTTCAACCTTACCATTATGGTCAAGTCTTAATTGAGAGCCTATCACTTTCCTAACAGATTGTGCCAGTGATTCATATGCACTTACAAACACATAATTTGTCATCCACCCATCCTTCACTGATTCTTCCCTTGTAGAATCATCAGTAATCTGCTCAGACTGGCTATTACCATTAGGATCATCATGTGAGGTATTGACTTCCTTAGGAGCCAGACCCTGTAAGTTAAAGGCAATGCCTTCTGATGACCTGAGGGCTAAACTGGCTTCCCTTGCCAGACTATTGAAGTTACTGACAATCTTCCTGTAAGCAACCTCCTTATAAGATGCTGCTTTTTCAGCAGCTTCCATCTTCTGGTCATCAGAGTATCTTTCTGCTCCTTTCTTAGCATTAATCCTGTCAAACTCTGCCCTAACCCTATTATCATGTATATCATTAATATATGACTGAAAGGTATTTAACACTCTTTCAAATATACCACGGGGCGTGTAGTCTTTTATTACCTTATACCTATCAATGGAATTAATATCAGCCTGTAATTGTACCCTTTCCTCATCTGTAGCAGATTCCATCCTACCCCTGAGGTTCTGTACTGTTTCCTGTAGAGCTTTATCAATTTCCCGGCTAAAGAGCTGTGAAATAAGGCTTACTCTATCCTTCCTCTCTATGGAATCAAATGTAATCCTCATCTGCATCTGCTCCCTGACAGGTAATGGTATATCTTTATTTTCATTATACACTACAGGTGTATCACCCTTTGGTGCCTCATTCCTAATAGTAGATTTAAATTCGCTAAGCTCCTTAGCAGTAGGATATTCTTCAACTGATTTATTATTTTGCTCCTGCCATAATGCTACAAGGCCAAGAACAGACTGCTCTGTTTCATCCTGTAGCTTTTTAGCTAACTCTGTGATCTCTGGTGTTACAATTAAACAACTCATAAAAGATTGACTTTATGTTATTGTACAAATATAAGTATTTGTATTTGATAAAGCAATAAGCTAATACTGAAAGTTTGTATAGCATAAGTGTGGTACTACCAATAATAACAGATATTATAATAATAGTTATTCATATAGTAGTACCATTGTAAGAACATCAAATCACTATCATGCTATATGGAATAAGTTGTTTAGATATTCTCTCTATACTATCTCTGATATACTCCTCATCAATACTTATATCCTGAAATACACACCTAAGTTCCTGTAGTGGAGCATTTGTGCTACTTAACCATAATCCATCCATTAATTCATTCATATTGTACGTACTATAAATTCTTCAATTCTCCACTTATCACAATCATTCATACTTTGCTTCCTGTTACATATGCATTCTTTTATATCAACACCACCAGGCATTGAGACCTGGTCTGCCACTGCACCAACAATATCACATTCTGAATAATCAATATCCTCATATGCATCGCCATCCTCATCCACGCCAGAATCATTGACAATGTAATCCCTTACTTTTATTACTGCTGTTTTCCTAAGAGTTAACTCTATATCAACCTCAATTTCCCTTTCAGGCTGTGGGTCTTGATTCCATGGGGCCTTACTGGTGTTACTGCCAGCAGGATAATTATCTGCACTCATATCTTTATTTTATTTATGGATGTTGTATGTACTACCCTGAGAAGGGTAATACACACATCCTGTTAAACACTATCTTATCATGAATGTTTCTGATACTCCGTCCATATCAGGAGGATAGTAGTATGTTTTATGATGTCTTTTATTAAAGATTCTACCGGGGCACTAGTACTGCCGATATTCTCTACACAGAATTTCAGTGCACTAAGATTATACTCTATAGATGCTAGCACTGATTCAGGGCCATATTTATCAATTATTCTCAAAAGGGAATACTCGTAAATGCTGATGTCATCATCAACATGTTTAATAATAAGGTCAAAAATCTCATCTTTAACCTTATCCAGTTCTGCATTTGTTTCTTTTGTTCTATCCATCATTCATTATCTAATATATCATTGTCCATTAGTATAAGTATTATAATAGCACTTATTACCAGCATAATTACCTGTATGACAAACATAGTTGTAAATTTTAATGTAACCAGCATTTCCCAATCTTAGGGACTGCACTAATCTTAACTTTCTTACAGAATATCGCTGCAGATTGTTCCATACACTCACTAAGCTTTTTAGCCTCCTGCTGTGCAATATCCTCAGGAACTTCTATAAGAAGTTCATCATGTACTATATTAGGGATTAACACTTTATAAATGAGCCCGTCCCTAATAAGATGGTTCAGGTATTTCACCCCTGCAATCTTTGTCATTGCAGCAGCTGTCAATATGTTAACTTACAGGCTCTTTATCCTGTAATTCTATACTTTCCTTTTTAGTATAGTTCGGACTATATCTTATAATATTCTTAACAAATCTGTGTATCTCATCCCATGTGGCATTATTCTTCATGGAGTTGGCTTTTTGAGATATGACCATTATATTACCTTTAATATATCCCTTCGAGTTATCTATCCTGTCCAAAGATGGGGTATAAGAATAATTACCTTTAGTACCTAATATAAAAGGCACTTCTAGTATCGGGCATATTTCTGGTATGACTATATCAGAAATATCAATATTAAAATCCAGACCCTTCTTTCTGGCTCTACTCTTAGCTGCTCTCCACATATACTCTATAAATCTTCTTTGTCTTGACAAAGTATGTAATGAGTTAACCTCTTTCCTATACTCCGGAACAAGTTTCAATCTTAGTTTCCTAAAATAATTCTTATCCCCATTTGTCAGGGCTAAGTGATGCTGGTAGCACTCCTCGCACATCCAGTACCTACCAGTTTTACTCTTAGTATATATCCTGAATCTATCAACAGATAATTCTCTGCTACAGACAGGACATGTTTTAGTACTACTGGTATCATTAGGAATGAATACTCTTTTTCTTCTTGCAACTCCGTTACAGGACTTACAAGTATACAGGTATCCACCCTTAACCATAGAGTGTTTAACAAACTGGTCTAATGTCTTTTCTATACAACATTTTTTACACATTCTTGTTTCCATATCAGTAATTTTAACAATACAAAGATAGCTAAAATTACAGATATTTAGAATATTATTCCCCTTTTCGTGGCACTTTACCATCCTATAAGGATTCCATGTGCTAGTCTCTACACCTTCACTATATTACTATAGTGCTTGGCTCGGTATTTCCATCTCAGGATTCACCGAATTTAAGGGATTTAAACAGGGCACAAACTCTCATTCCACCCTGACTACTATAATTACATGATTGATTCTCAGATGCACTCTTTCTGCTCAGGAAGTGGCTGACTACTACTACATAAACAGTCTCCTCATTAATAGTTATATATCTTATCTCCTTTCTATTAGACCTTTTAACCTCATATGAATATGTAGTGGCTATATCTTTAATAGGAGCTTCATTTGCAAATGCTGTAATTATCTCCTGAAGAACAATTGGTGGAATATCTGTTATCACTTTACCTGAATCCCTTAGCTCTCTGTACTTATCCCATATATCCTCCATACTAGCTATTCTCCTCTCCATTGCCTTCAGGATATTCCAATCATAGATATGTGCCCTAAGACCAGTTTTATTTGATATGAGAATATATCCATTATCCCACATCTTCTTCTTCTGTGACTTAAAGTATTCTGCAATACCATTAAACATGGTAAAATAATTACTATACACTTCCATTGCAAGAGAGGTATCAATATTACAACTTTTAGCCATAGTAGCAGCAGAGCCATTATAATTGAAGCAGAACTTGGCCCTTTTAGATAATGATCTCAAATCTGGTCTGAGCTTTGCAACATCTTCTTCTTTTATATCTGCCAATTGATCAGGGAAACACATCTTAGCTACAAAGGCATGTCCATCTCTCTTCCTTGGATCATTATAAAACTCAATCCACTTCTTATCTCCTGATAACTCTGCGAATATCTTCCCTTCCTGATCTCCATAGTCACAGTCAATAAGGACATATCCAGGTTCCGGAACAAATGGTGACCTTGCTGCATCTGTATTTGGTATTTGTTGTATATTTACACTGTTAACATTATCACCAAGAACACTATCTGTAGTATCTGATCCATCATCATCTTTTGATTTCCCACCTTTACTCTTTCCACCTGACCCACATGATATTCTGCCTGTATCCAGTAATTGATTAAATGTGGGATGTATCCTTCCTGTATTAACATTAATAGCATCCAGATAATTCTGACCAAAGGAAGTAACCTCTTTAAATGCAGAGATATACTCAAGGTACAATGGCACTATATTACTTACTGACTCCTGTGATCCTATAATTTTAGCTTCAGTAGATTGCTTCTTTTTCTTTGTCTTCTTGTCTTTTGCCCATAGATTAAAGCCCAGCATATTAAACAGTGGTATTAGTTTAATGGGACTTCCCCAATCTATAAGGCATACAGGACCAGTATCATATTCAGGAAATAGTGTAGGTGCAGGTATTCCCACGAATTTACCAGGCTTAGCTCTCTTTCTGGACTGTTCAATATTTTTGTCAGTATAATAATTCTCCACGACATAATCCACAAGCCTGCCATGATAGTATTCATGCATAACATAATCAACCACCCACTTATCCAATCCCTCTATTGACCTCTTTAAAGTATATGCATCATTATCCATCTTCTTCCTCCACTTATCCTCATCAAGTTTAATACCACTATATTCTATATATGCCAATAGTCTCACAGCTTCATTCTCAATATCAAGGGCTGCCTTTTGATTCCTATTAGTTATTTCTATAAGCTGCTTATCCATAAGATTCTGGAGCCACACAACATCATCAGCAGCATATTTAATTACTTTGCCAGTAACACCCTTATATATTTGCCCCCTTATGCTTTTATCCAGTGATATTCCAAAATACTTTTCACAAAGAGCTTTCAATGTCATTGGGATCATACCAGGAGGGTATCCAAGATATAATATTCTCTCTGCAAGATAAGTATCATATACCCTGTTAATAGTGATCCCTTCCTTATATAACCATCTAATGTCAAATTTAGCATTATGGGCAATAAATAATCTATCACTCTCAAAGTAGCTTCTATACCTTTTAATATCTACAGTTGTACAATCTATTACTACCTGATGCTCCGCATTACCTAATTGTGCTAATAGTAGCTTACCTCCCCATATTTGCAAACCTTGTGTCTCAGTATCAAAACCAACTACTTGGAGAGTCTCCAGAAATTCCAGAGACTCTTCAACAGTAGACAACTTAAAGCCCGGAGATTCATCATCCATGACCCTAAGCTGATTGCTCACATAATATATCATTTAATATGTAACCTCATATTATTATAATCAATAATACCATTATTCTTTTTAAGGAAAGTCCCACCAAGTATCCCCTCTATTTCAATACCTCTGGTTTCCATTATAGTATCATGGATACTATCTAAATTGGTCTTAGCAAATTCCTCGACTATAGTCTTTCCATTACAAGTCAGCTCTATAGTGCATCTGCCAACAATTACTTCATTTCCCTCCATACCCACAACAGACATATTACTGTCTTTTATATCCTCATGTTTAATCCAGCTAAGTTCAGAACTATTGATATGGGATATATTACTACCACTATCAACAAGAAAACTAACTGGATTATCATCATTATATAATGTAATCACTGGAAAAGATGCCGGGTCAACTTTACCCTCAAATGGTATCTTAATAGTCTTACTAAAAAATTTATCCTCTAAGAAAGTTACCATAAATGCAGCTGCAATTGTTCCAAGTGCAGTCAGCATCATTACTACCACATATGTAATTATCATGTTTCATACCTTTTTTTTTTGTTTATACCAGCCATTTACAGGCATTTCTTAACTCTACTCACATCTGCTCCATCCACAGGATGAGCAGTGTACACACCCATTCTCCCTTATAAGGGTAGATTTACATTCCGGGCATACTTCTCCTTTAACCTCTTCACTTGTTACATACTTAGATAATATTCTGCACATGGCTGAAGAAAATGAGGCAATGTTATCATTAACCTTCTTTGCTGTTTTTATAATATACTTTATATCTACTCCATGCCTTAGCAACATAGATGAGTATAATGTTGCAGCATTTTCCTCAATGTTCAGGTTTGCAAGGTGTATATTCTCTATTTTGATAAGTTCTGACTCAAAAGAATATTTCCTCTTTGCTAATTTAATTATTTTGCCTCTGTGTGGCTTAAATGATACTGGTTGGAATGTTGGTCTGAATGTAAATATCTCATATGGCTTATCATCAAGAAGCCCTACAAGCACTATAAACTGTTCTCCTCCAACAACCACTTGATGATAGTCAGCTTCAAGAACTTTTGGTCTCTTCTTAGCTGCTCTGTTATCTGTATGGGATACCTTATTGAGGATGCCCTCCCTGCAACCATCCCTATACAATGTTATGCCCTTACAGAATGTTGCCCATGCGTACTTAATAATACCACTTACCTCGCCTCTTGATGCAGTGCTGGGAAGGTTTATTGTACTACTTATACTGTGAGTAATATACTTCTGTAGCAAAGCCTGTATATCAACCCTCCTAGACCAGCCAAGATCATGTGCTGAACACCCATGGTAAGGACTATTCTTAGAGAGTCCCTCCAGTTCCTCATAAGACATAGCTGATAGCTGCTCTTCAGTGTACCCATTAACTAATGCCCATTTCTTTAGTCCCGGATGTAATACTGTATAAACAGTATACCTCTCACCTACTGTATCAATATAATCTACACTATCAGCATCAGATGAACACTTTTTCTTTCTTGTATAAACCGGCATAAAAACAGGTTCAATACCACTTGAGCACTGTGCAAGAAGGCTTACAGTTCCTGTAGGTGCAATAGTTGAGAAGCTTATATTCCTTCTGCCATTTGCACGCATTTTTTCTACTATAGCAGGGTATTGCCTCTGAAGGTTATTATACCACGGGTTCTTTGCATGTACTTCACCATAATCATTTATCACATATTCATTACTACCATCCCATGCGGGAAAATGACCCCTCTCTATTGCCATGTCAATCTGGCAGTCTAGCTGTGCTTTATATATAACCTTCATCATATCCTCCAATATAATCATACTACTGGCAGAGCCATATGCATGCCCAAGCATGGCTATAGTATCAGCCAGACCAGTCATACCAAGTCCTGCCCTTCTGCCAGCCACAGCAGTTAATCTTATCCTCCACCATAATTTGAACTCATCTGATAAATTTCCCCAATTAGATGCTGCTGACCACTCACAGCTATTGGAATAGGTAGGTTCCACCTTCTTCAATATCCTGTCAATACTTTCAATCTCTAAATCAATAAGATCATCAGCAAGCCTCATAGCTGCATATGAGTGAATATATAGTAGCTTCTTATCAAGAAAGGCTCTATCAGTGAACGGGTGTATTACATATGAAGTGAGATTCACATGAATTAACCTACAACTGTCAAATGCACCCATACCTATCTCCCCACAATTTGATACATTTAACCCACCAGTCCAATATGTATGGGTTATGTTATCTACAGTAATATTATAAACAGGTTCTTCACTTATAAAAGTAACACTGGAAATATCTGGATGTACTGGTGTATCAGCAGGCACCTCATTGCCATGCAGCACCTCTCTTACACTATGCACTGCCAAAAACCCAACTCTGGTAAAGAACATAATAGGATTTGATACTTTGATGCAGTAACTAAGCACATTAGCAGGACTACCATCACTAAACTGTACATCTTCTACTCTGTTAGTTGTATAATAACTACTGATGCCAATGGAAGACAGCATCAACTGTATATCATCCCTAAACTTCTTAGAGTATGTCTCTATAGTAACCGTATTATCTGTTACTACACCTCTAACTGAAAATAACCCTAACAGAAATCCACATACCCTCTTTTCATCACCCTCCACGAATCTATCAGGTATACCTTTTTCATTACTCGTAGGCAACTCAGTATCAAGTACAGTTGTTGAAAGTTCATATACATCCTTATAAAGATAATCCGCCCTCTTCATAAGAGTACCTACTTTATCTAGGAAACCAGCCTCACTATCACGCATATGCAGGAAAATACAATATGGAAACATGTCATTCATGAAGCCTCTGCCAACTGCCATTCCATCCACTACATCCTGAGCATCCCATTGCACACTAATACCAGCAGGCCCAGTAAGACCGTCAATACTATTTGCATTCCCAACTTCAATTTTACTATAATTTGATATAACTTTATGTGAGGAGGTTCCATAGAATATGCCCTCAGCAGTCCTGTAACACCAAACCTTCTCCACACCTGACATTGACTTCTGAACAACTTTAGTCCATCCCACCTGACTCCATATCAGATCACCTACCTTAATATCACTAAACTTCCTGATGCCATTAGGGGTCAGCACTGTAGCCCATGCAGGCTGGCATGGATTAGTGCTCACCATCCTGAAAGCTGGGTATGTTCCATCCGGGGAATCATAGTGCATTGTATTTTCAAACATTACACCAGGTTCTGCTGAATGGTATATACTCTCAACAAGAACACCATATATCTCCCTTGCCCTCACTTTCTTATAGAATACACCATCAATAGCAGATGATTTAGTAAGCTCACCATATTTCATAGACCTTATAGTATTATCATCTGGCTCTGGGGCATCAACAGGAAACCTCAATATATAATCATCATCACTATTTACACAATCAATAAATTTATCAGTAATTTTTACACTCACATTTGCACCTGTAACCTTTGTTAAATCTTGCTTCTTTTGTATAAACTCTTCTATATCAGGATGATTTATACTCATTGTGAGCATTAATGCCCCCATTTGGACTATATCTTAACTCATTGAGTCTTGGGTACTATTCTGGTTATTAAGAGTTCCATTTAACTCTCCAGTAGTCTCTGCACTCTCCACAGGAAGGCCTGTGGCACAGCTCAGTGTTGTACAATTTGTATTTTCACTGAATTCTCCCAATTCAAGACGCAGGGCATTGTAATTATCAAATTTTCTCTTTAAGGGTACAAAAGATTTATCTGTATATAAATAATCATAGAATTTAAGTACATCTCTCCTATTGGAAAACTCCAGTACATAACAATTACTACCTGTTTTAGGTCTTACTACTGTAGCTATTCCCACCTTACATAGTACCTTCTGCACACTTGTCAGGATATTAAGTGATGAAGTAAAGTTCACTTTATGCCATATCCTATTCCTATCCTTCCTGTATCCCCAGGAGATACACCCATCAGCATCAAATATACCCCTGATAAGATATACTTCAAGGCATGATTGAATAATAGGAACATTCCTATCCTTCTTTTTACTCCCTCCTATAAATTTATTTATTCCAGCTATCTTCCTCACTATCCTTATCCTTGGAAAGCATCCCTTGCCACTTACTGAAGTGGTGTCCTCAAAAGGACTGATACCAAGCAGTAGTGAGAACAAGTCCATAAGTTCTGAATCCCTGGCAGCTATACTGATCTCAACAATCTCATTTCTAATATCTGAATCAGCTATAATAAACCCTAACATGTATGCTAGTTCTTTACTATCTATTTTAGTAAGATGATATGGTGTATGTTTGGGTCTTCTGTACAGATTATTTAACCCATAACCAGTGATATATCTACTTATAGTACTATTAGGTATTCCTAACAGTGTTCCAATATCTCTTGTTGTTTTACCTTCCCTAAGAAAATTCTCTAATAGTTCTTTTGAAACATTACATACTCTGTTCATTTTCTGTAAATGTTTAATTATTACTAATTTAAGAACATTTTACGTCTTCCATTTTGTGCAACCTCATTAGTAATAGCTGAGCACACTTCCATAAATGATGCTGCTCCTGTTGAGGTTCCTGCTGAATTACTAACTTCTGCACCTCTTGGCCTCAATGATGAAATATCATAACCAACTCCTCCTCTTCTCTTCATCAATTGTACCTGCTGGCATCTGGTGTCCATAATTCCTGCGTAGCTATCTTCAGGGCTGGCTAGTACAAAGCAGTTACTAAGGCTGACAGGCTTATTGAGCCCGCAGCTTGCCATCACTGATCCTCCGGGTATAATATACCTGAAATTCTTAAACAGCCCATAAATGGTGTCCTCATCAAGCAGCATCTGTTTATAATAATGATCTGATAGATCAGGATTTTTCCCTTCTGCTACCTGTTTATACTTATCTTCTATCCTGGCAAATTCTTTTGCCAGTCTTCTGTGCGTGTCATCAGGTGTATGCTCTGATTCTGCTGCATACTTATCAAGCCACACTTGACATGCTAATTCATCTCCGTGGAAATACTCTAATAGTTTTTGCTCCATAACACCTCCCTTATATTTTTTATATAACATAAACAATTCTCAATTTCATTTTCAGATGCATTCTCCAGATTATCAAACTGTACAAACCCCACTATATTAGGTGCATCTTCCCCTGTTATTAATCTTGTAGGCTTTATTGTACAGGTTCCATCCTTAATAAATATAACATGCATCAGATGATCCCTATTAATCACACATTTTGGTAAGTCCAGTATTACTTCTGCGAGACTACCATCATATCTATTAGGGGAAGGAGATACCTTTATATATTTCATAGCAGTCCTGACATCATCACATGATAATTCTTTACAGGCTGTACAAAACACATGTCTGGTTGCATTCAACTCACTGGCAAGCTCACCTCTTTCATGTGATATAGCATTTAAATCAGATTCCATATCCATAATCCGGCGTATAATACCTGTCAGTGTAGAACCTTTCTTAGGCCTGGTTCCTATTAATTTATTGAATAGTTTTTTCATACAACACTAATTAGATAGATAGTTACTCATAATACTCCTCTTCATCCTCCTCATTCTGTGTATAGTACTCTAAAGGTTGCTGTAGCAAATAATTATATGTTATAGCTCTCAGCTCCTCAAGTTTACTAGTGTCTGTAGCATAATACTTTGACCCTGTGTCTTCACAGATTTTACTACTCCTGGACATTACAAATGCTGATGAAGTAAGCTCAAACAGGGCTTCAATATCATGTTTCTGCATCAGCTTATTTGCAATTACAATATCTGATTCAGGCAGAAAAGTAATAAGTGATTCTATTTGTTTCAAATATGTACTCATAAGTTATCAATTATTTTTAATACTTGTTTCATATGTGTAGTACTGTATACCTCAAAGAATAGATAGTTGTATCCCTTATCAGTCTCATTCAACCCCTTGAGAAATAGTTTCTTCTTTACTGCATAGGATGGGCTCCTGTACCCTTTTACCTCAATAAATATTATATAATGTACATCATGTCTGTATACTGTAAAATCAGGAGTATAAGTTACACTCCTTAATAACCCACTTGTCTGATAAATATCCTTAGAAGCACTGCCAGATGCACTTATTTTAGGGCCATATACACTAACCTTTGATAACTTTACTGAACCTGAGAGCTCATAGGTTGAGCTCTCATAAGAGAATGTATACTTTGAATCGTCTAATAATTTATAGCATTCAGCTTCCCTTTTACTCTTAAACTGGATACCATTATAAACAGTAGGGGTAGCCCCTGCTACTTTTCTATTCATGTGCATGCACTATATAATCAATTAAATTCTTCAATGCAACTGGTACCACTCTTGCTGCGAGCTCAGATTCCTCCATATCAATATCCCCATCCCTATCATTATTATCACTATTATACATTCTCTGTAGGATAGGATAACCAAGCTGGTAAGAAAGAAACTCTTCCAGGAATCCAGTTGTGCTTTTTGGAAAAGCATTATACATTGCACGGAGTATACGAGTAGCACCACTATTAGTTGTATTCAGCAAATTAGCTAATGCCAGAATACACTCTTTGCTATCAATACTATTAACACTTATAGTATATACTACACCAGATTTAACAAGTTCTTTAAGTATTCCTTCCGGAATTCCCTGGCAACAATCATAGGACACTGTCATAGGTCCATTATTCCCGTCACGTATTATTATACTTATTGAGCACCCACTCTTAGGGTTAATCTCTTTCATATCAGTTTCTCTATAATAATGTTTCATATCTAATATTCTTTAAACCATTTTATTGTTCTACCATAATTACTCAACATTATCCTGTTGGTTTCCTCAAATACTGTAGGGGGCATCCTTATACCTTTCCTCGCATAATATGCAGGGTGTTTTTCTTCAAGTATATAATTAAACCTTGAATTAATATAAGGCTTAAATGAGGATGCCTGACCACCAAACAGGACATATACAATACCTGTACTATTCTCAGATATGTTCTTTAGAAGTGATGACATAAATGGCCTCCATATTGCAGTATGAGACCCTACATGTCCTGTTTCAACTGTTAAAGCTGAATTAATCATAAGTATGCCCTGCGTGGCCCACTCTTTAAGGGTGTTATCAAACAATACCCCTGAATGTGGTTTTTCAGGGCATATTACTGCCTCCTTCACAACCTTTAATGATGGAGATAGCCTATCCTCAGGTACATCATCCCTATTACCAAATAGTATACCAGTGGCTACACCCTTCTGTGGATATGGGTCCTGTCCAAGCATTACTACATTCAGGTCCCTGTATCTACAAGCTCTGAATGCCTTAAACACATGCTCCATATCAGGAGATATATTAATGCCACCAGATATTTTCTTCTCAATTGAGGAAAGTGTCCTGAGAAGCAAACCCATATCAATTACCTTACCCCAATCATGTACCCAGTTTTCCATGATATAAACTATTTATAATTGCCTGTTTGTTCTCCATAAGGAGTTTATTTGCTATACTACTTACATTAGCAGCATCTTTATCCATAAGGGCTGGCACATGTATGAACTCATCAATTTCATCACCAATAATAATATTAGCTTTCTTTTCCATTAGGAAATAAAACCTGCTGGCTGTAATAAATGCAGGCATCAGTATATTCCTTATGTACTTACTCATAGGGCTTAGTCCTTCATTGATCAACTTGTCTGTTATATATAATCTATATGAATAGGGTATGGGACGAGTATTATTAGATTGTAGACTATGCTCTCTAATCTCTACTGCCATCATTATAACAGGTGAAAAATTACCATCTAGCATAATACCCTGACCAATATAATATGGATTATCATCAATGAGGTAATGTAATAATAGCTGTTGGTACATTCTTCCACAACTATCCATTATTCTAAGTATTTTATTACATGGTGTATTTACCTTACGCTTATTACAGTTATTAATGCATACTGGTGCAAAAATATTAGGGTAACCCATCTTAATACTTGCATATGTGAAGATAACTCTTAAAGTATGGCGCCCGCAAATTACAGGTATAATGAATCCATCTCTTGTCAGCTTAGGTGTTAGATATACAGTTCTATATGTATTTCCTAACATAGTCATCTGACAAGCACAAATGTCACTCGTAATGAGTGCTTCTCTTAGTAGACTACCAACTGTCTTTACGTGGGATTGTGCAACTCTCATATTAATCCTCCGTTTTAAAATACATATAATCAGCTTTATATTCAGTAAAGAATGGGAGTGCCCTCTTTACGGGATTACCAGATAGATTTGTAGCAAAATTAGTAAGCAGATTGACAATGACTGATGCTATCATAGATGCTATATGTGTAGTTTGCTTATAACTGCACACTACATTATCAGCTTCAGAACCAGGAAACAAATACTCAGTCTCATACCTAAGCCTGCTAAGATTATCATCACCTGTTATACACAGTACTTGAAATTCCTCTGCTGCTAACCTGCCATCAATGAACAGGTACTCACTCTTATCCTCATCTTTTGCATTATCAACCATCCGTCTCCAACTATAGTAGTATGTCTTTCTGGCGTCCATATTATCAAATCCACATATTGCAATTTTAGTGGATA
>UMCW01001039.1_pt1 | contig 19926 bp, 7 predicted proteins | sample 1964321 | NCBI WGS metagenome assembly UMCW01 (sample SAMEA4835977, study PRJEB28245) | human gut metagenome | biome: gut microbiome; material: fecal sample | place: Denmark | collected 2008
AATCGTAGTATTTTCAAGCTTGGGAATAGTATTAAGAAAAACTTTAACTATTTCGTCAATATGGCCTTCATAGTTAGTAATTACACCAAGGGTATTTGTAAGCTGTTCAAGTTGATTATCGGTAGCATCTACCGCATCAGCATTAAGCTCTCCAGTTTCATAGAAATCTTTACTATCAGAATCAACTGTATCATCATCAGAAGTATCATCAAGACGATTAATGATAGACGCTACTTGTTTATGATTAGCAACTTCATTAAAGAAAGCTTTATCTTGAAGAAGCATAATCATATTATAATGATTTTTAAGAGGAGTGGTATTAATTACATTGTTAAGATAACCAAGTATTTGAGAACGAGGACTTTTATTACTCATAAAAGATTGAATAGTATTGCCCACTTCAGTATCAACATTGGCATAATAATTGCGAGCAGTAGCAATAAAATTATCAACAATAACTTCATATAATCTATTATGAAGTTTATTGTAAGTTTTAATAGAATTACGACCGCTAAACAAATCGTTAAAGTAAATAACATTAGCAACATTAGCTAAATAATTAATAGCATCAACACGAGCAACATAGGAACTAAAACCTTGATTTTTCTCTTTGGCTTCATTATTTATAATGTCACCAATACTACGAGTAAAATTAGCTTTATAAGCAATAATAGCTTTATAAAGCTCATCCATGTTTGTATAGTCGATGTTATTATCAACTAAATACTTTTTAAAACCGTTTTCTTGAGTAACGGCAAAAAGGGCATTGTAACTCTTTGTTCCTTGTCCAACCTCAGTTGCAAGTTTTCTGTTAAGAGCGTCATTGTTAATAATGACTGTACTACAATCCATAACATTAATAAGTTTATTGTTAATAATAGCAATGTCGGACACGAAGTAAAACATACTTACATGCCCGACAATGCGGTTTATTTGGCTTCTAAGCCATGTTTATTTTCAGTCGATTAATCTATCGGCACGTCATATAAAGTTCGCCACGCAGCAGCGCTGAACGCATAGCAGGCTGTAACGGTGTCGGCATACCGTTCACGAAGTCGGATATATTTTGTGCCGTATAATTGTCACTAACAGCACTAAGTAGATTATCATCATTATAACCACCGTCATCTGGATTAGTAAATTCGTCATTGCCATAAAACTCAGGATTATTTGAACTTTGTTCAGAAAGGTCAATATCATAAGTTTGTGGAGCAGTATCAATTATTGTAGTAATATTATCAGATTTAGGATTAATATCGTTAAGTAATTCAAGTTCACGTTCAAGCAAACTATTTTTATTAACTTCAATACCAAGAACGTCTATAATAATATCAAGAAGTTGTCTAAGCAAAGATTTATTCTTAGTCTTATTAAGAGGAGTTCCGTCAGCAGAAATATTATTAAGATGATTAATAAGTTCACCATTAGTAAGTGTTTCAACAATAAATTCTTCAAGATTAATAGTTTCGTCGGCACGAATATTAAGGAACTTAGTATAAGAAGCATCATCAGAATGATTTTCTTCTACATATTTTTTATAAGCTTCATATATAGGACGAAGTTTATCAAGAGCTTCGTTGCGAGTATATTTATTATTTAAATTCTGATGAAGACTTTCATGTACAAAACGTCTTAAACCCCAGAAATAATCATGTTTAGCAAACTCATCAGAATTAAAAACAATAGAATTATTTTCGTAATCGTATGCAGCATAAGCAGGATTACCTTGTGCATCAAGAAGATTATTATTTACTTCCGCTAATATAGGCAAGAAGCCTAAATTATCAATAGCATCAAGTATTTTTAACGCATTTTCGTTGCCGTCAAGTATAGTTTTATAAGTATCAATTATAGTATTACCTTTATTAAGTAAATCAACAAAAACAGCAGAATCAAATTTGTCAGTTAATTTTTTGGAAGAAATAGCATTATTATTAACAATAGCAGGATTAAATATAGTATTAACTGCAACATACTTATTGTGACTATAATTGTTTCCATTAGCATCTTTAGTAAGTTTGGTTCTAATCAAACCATTATTAACAAGAAATTCTTGATAACTATTATATTCAGTTTTATAAGAACCAACATTAATATAAACTTTATCGTCTTTTTTACCTACATATCTACCAGCAATTTCTCTTTTAGTTTTATCAGCAGCCATTTTAAAAGGAACGCTAATAAATGCATTATTGATAAAAATATCAATATCTTCAAGCAAATCTTGATTAGTATTAGCTTGATTAAAACTACTTACATAAGCATAAGTTTGTTTAGTATCAGCAGCTTCAACAGAACGATTGCCTCTATTTGTGGTATCAGTATTAAAAGCTACGTTACGTCCATATTGTCCAGACGCTTCATTAAGAGTAAATAAATAATGTTTATGAGTAGTACGTTTACCAGCATCATCACGACCTTCTGTATAAAAATAAAAACTAACAAAACCTTGTTTGGTATTATGGAAAAAATCAACTCCATTAAATAAACCAGTTTTACCAAAAAGTTCACCAGCATATTTGGCTACATCATCAAGAGTTATTTTATTAGTAAGAAAACCGTGTATCCAAGCGGCTATTTCTCCACGCATACCTGCTTTAATACCATTGATTTTATCGTTAGATATATCAGCAAATAAAGGCTTAGCTATTTGAGCCATATCATAGCCGCCATGACCATCAGGAATAAACAAAAATGAAGTACCAATATATTTCTTTTTATCATTGGCAACACGAAGACCGTCTTCATCATTAACTTGAAACAACCCAGTTTGAGTAACAGTAGCAAGTTTAATTTTATCCTCGTTATAATCATTAACAGCATCAAGAATTTCTTGATTTGCTTCATCTGTTAGAAGTATATTTCCACGATTAACTTTACCAACAACAAAATCTCCTTGAACTTCACCGTTAGCATAAGCATAAGTTTGAGCATAAGAAGAACCAATCTTTAAGAACCAATCTTCAACACTATCTTTAATTTCAGAAGGATGTGCAAAAGCAGTTCCGATAATATCAGTAAGATGCTTAACGTGATTATAAACATCATCATCAGTTTTAACACCAACACTAATATTATCATTTTCAATTAAAGGATAAAGACGAGCAATTTCTTTTTGTACTCCTGCATCCTCTACGGGGTTAAGACCTGCGTAATTGAGTTCAAGAATACGTTGATTAAGAAGAAACAGTTCATTGGCTAAAGTAGGATTATTGTTTATAATATCAAAAACATAATCTTTAAAATCGCTATCTACACTACCGTCGTCGTTGATAATAACATTGTATTTCCAACCATAATTAACATGACTAAGAGTACCAGTTCTATCATCATATCTCGGAATACCCATATAACCAACAACTCCATGAATTTTAGGATTAATAAAGTATAAACGAGATTTATCTTTACTAATATTAGCTACAAGTTTATCTCCCGGATTAAGATTTACAACAGCAGCATATCTTTCTTCATTGTTAATAGTTTCATCGACGTTTATAGTATTTTGATTACTTGTAGAAAGTAAAGCAAGACGATTCTCAGCATGCTTATAAATACGATTGGCTTTTTGCTCTCTACTTAAACGATAAACACTTGGGTCGTCAGTAGCAACAAACTTTTGATTAATAGGACTTTGAAGATATTTAGCAACTTCATCAAACAAAAACTCAGCAACTATATCTGTACCAGCAATGTTATAAATATGAGCAACTAAATCTTCAATATTAAAATAAGTTTTATCATTAATATCAAAACCAAATTTTTCTTTAGTATTAGGATTAGTCTTATCGACAAATTGTTCGATAATAGTTTGAACAGCAGAACGATTACCACGACGACGATTAATAAGCGCAAACAAAGCTCTACGAAGCATTATCTTATCGTTATCATCTAAAGCACTGGTAAGAATACCTTGTTGACGAACGACATAATCTCCGTAAATAGCACCTACAAGATTATTCCAAGCAACATCAGCATCTTCTTTAGTTATACCAGCAGACTTAGCCGCAGCAATAAAAGAAGAATAAGCTGTTTGAATATCATCAGCAGTAAGAGTTTCAGGATTTTCGATATTAGTACCAAACCATTCAAGCAGAAAATCATGTACAGCAACATCATCATAAACGGGTTGCGCAGGCGGATTGACAGGAACAGCAGCAGGCTGAGGCTTGTTTCCATCCTCTACGGGGGGTTGCTCAGTTGTATCGGCTTGATTGGCAGGATTGGTATTATCTGCTGGATTGGCAGGATTAGCAGCGTTGTTAATAGGAGCAGATACAGGCGCAGCAGACGATTCAGACGCAGTACCATTAACCTGCCCCGTAGAGGATTGAGCTGCATCAGCATTTACTGCCTCGCTTAAATTCGTACCACCAGGCTCTTGTTCAGGTTCTTTAAAAGCGTCATGCTGGTCTTGTATTTCTTTAAGTCTACGAAGACCATCAGTGTACGCATACATCTCGTCATTGTTAATATCAGAAGAAGTAAAAACAGTTTTGACTTTATCATAAGTACGAGCATCTTCTTCTGATAGATTATTACTATCAAAAATATTATCTCCATACTTATCATAAAGTCTTTCCAAATCTTTAAAAGCTCCGTCAATAATATCTTTACGGGCTTTATCAAAAAACTTATTATAATGCTTAATCTGCTTTTTAAGAGATTTATCATCATCTTTAACAGTATTTTCTTCAATAGCATTACTTAAACGACGATTATAAAGATTATAAGTAATATCATATTCATTACTATATAAATCTCTAAATTCTTTAGCTTTTTTAGCAACACTATCATCGGTTTGTTCAGTAAAACCAATAGGCGGATTATCTTCAAGATATTTAATCTTAGCTTGAACATCAGCAATCAATTCTTGATTAGAAGAATTATCTTCACTAAGACGAAGATTAACAAGCTGATTACGAAGAGTAAGAAGCTGATTTTCATAAACATCTTGTTCAATAGCTTGTTCATATTCAGGAGTTATATGTCCAGCATTAGCAACTTCTTCGTTATAAAGATTTTCATAAGCAGTAAGCATTTGTTTTCTATAATGCTCAGCATTCTTTCTATTAAGATGTTGACGTGCAATAATTTGAGCAATATTAAAATTAGCTCCATTCTTCATAGCACGATTAACCATAGTAACATAGTCTTTCTTAGCGGCAGCGACATCTGCAATAGCATCTTGTTGGAATTGAGCAGCTTGTTGTTCAGTAAGACCAAAACGTTCTTTGTAACCTTTGCGAACAGCATCGCTATTAAGATAAGCTTCAAGAAAATCTACATTACCAACATCAACAGCATTCATAACAAGCTGTGAAGTATATTGTTTACGAGCAACTTCTAAAAGAAACTCTTTCTCAGCATTATTGGCGATAGCGGGATTGTTTCCATTTTCGTTAGTAGCAAAAGGATTAACGTTATCTTCATTAATCTTTTTAATTTGTTGTTGATATTGCTGTGCAACAAGTTCACGATTATTAATCTCATTCTCTCGTTGTTTCTCAGCACTAACAAATTCTTTATTAAATTTACGATTATAAAGACCACCAACACTTTCAGCACCAGCACTGAAAACTACGCCACCAAGAACTCCCCAAAAAACACTTTCCCACATGTGAGGGTCAGTAATATAATCAGTGAAATCTTTAATAGGAGTATCTTTATCAAAAACATATCGAGCAAGTTCCATACCTTTCTCAGAAGCAACATAGTTAACAGCTTCTTCAATACCCTCTGTCCATTCGTTACGAACACCATGAAGAATATCATAACCGAGATTAGACATGATTTGTTTAGCTTTATCAAGACGAGTAACAACTCGAGCAGCATCATCAGCAGCTTCTGTGGCAGTCATTCCAAATTTACGAGTAACGGCTTCGTTAAGATTACGAAGATTAGCACTTTTACCAACAGTTAAAGGAGTACTTGCAAGTTTACGCAAACCATAAAGCTGAAAAACATCAAAACCAATATTCCACCAGTCAGTATTAAAAGTAACATCGGCAGCATTGGTTGCAATATCTTCTGCGATAGAATTATCATCCATTTCAGCATATTGAGGATTATTTTTATTAAATTCAATACGCTGTTCAGGAGTCATATTTTGAAGTTCACCTAAAGCATATTCTTTGGCATTTTCTTTAGTTCCAATAGCTTCTTGATAATTCTCAAGCAAACGCATAGTAGCACCTTGAGTAAGAAGTTTACCACCAGTAGCAATAACATCACGAGTTTTTTGTCCCATATTAATAAGATTGGCAGCTTTAGTGGCATTTTTTGAAAGATTAAGAAGTTTGCCAACAGCACTTAAACCTTTAGTAACTCCAACACCGGGAACCATAAGAGTAAGAGATGTAGCAATACTTGGAGCCATTTCAGCCCACCAAGCCATATCAGCAACGTCAAAAGCTTTATCTGGATTTTCACGATACAGAGGCATACGAGCATCTATGGTATCTTTGAAATCAGATAAAGCTTGAATAACTTCAGGACGTTCATAATTAAAACCATCCTCATCTAAAGCATCTACTAAAACAGATGCTAAATCGGCTGTACCAACAACAGTTCCAACAGTAATAGTATTTAAGGTTCTACCGAGAGCATAAATAGCTTGACCAACATTACTTTGATTTTTAGCACGCTCTAAATTAAGAGTTTCTTCATCATCAAAATTATTTACATAAACATCGTAAGGAGCATAATCTTTTGGATGAAGATTAATAGGCGCATTACGATAACTAAGTCCTTCTGTAAATTGACTTGTAAGTCCAGTAGTACTTCCACCCTCAGTATCTGTATTAACGAGAAACGGGGGCTGAAGTGCCCCCTTTTTAGTTTTAGGATTATAATCAGGATTTGGAACTCTATTTCCCTCTTGTAAAAACTTTAATACATCCATGTTATCTATAATTAGTTAAGTTCCTACTAATAATATTTGATATATTGCCAGCATAATCAGTAGTACCGTAAAGATATTGAGAATATGCTTGAGAAATACTATTAATAATGGCTTGAGTATAAGCAGTATTAGGAGCATTTCCAGTAACATAAGCATCTCCTAAATCTTCAAGTCGAATACTCTTTTCAATCAAGTCTTGAGCTTCCATAGGACTAAGACTACGAATAACTTGATTATTTGTTACATTAACAAGGTCAAGGTCTGGAGTAATTCGATATTTACCAATATTAGCATCATAAGGACTATTACCAATATTAAATTGCTGTTTATAACTACGAAGATTTTGTGTACGCATACCAGCTTTAATATTAGTATCTTGCATCCATTCTTTAGTCATAACAGGATTAAGGTCAAAACGAATACGTTTAGGAGCATCATTAGGCTTCTTCGGGTCTTTGACACTAACAATAGCTTGAATAGAATTATTGAAAGGAGTTATACCTTTAGTAACAACATTTTCTTTAGCATTAGCAAGAAGATTAGTATATTTAAGTTCTTCTTCTGTATCCATTTCACGATAAGTATTCAAACCTTTATCGTAAATATAAGTATTAGGACTTTGAGTTAAATCAATATTACCAATACCTTGATAGAAACGTTCATCTTCAATATTCATAATAGCATTGTTATCTTCTCGACTGCCAATACCATGCTTGATATTATATTCAGCTTGTGCTTGAGCAGGCGTAGCATTAGGAGAATATTGAGTAGGAATAGTAACTTCTTGTTGAATAACAGCTTCAGCGTTCTGATTAAGATTATCACCAAAATCAGCAAAGTTATTTAATACTCCACCAAGAGTTGTATTAGCTCCATAATTCCAACTACGAGTAGGAAGATTGGTATCTAATTTATGAAATATATTTCCGTCTTTGTCAAGAGTAACAACATTAGCAAAATATCTTGTTTTATCATAATCAACAAGACCAAATCCTCTTGTCATGGCATCAAAAGAACGACCTATTTCATTAAAGAAAGAAGTGTTTTCATTACGAGCATCACGAATAGCTTTAGAAAATATGAATAAATTATCTTTATAAGCACGAGGCAATTGAACATAATTCATACCATTCTCTTTACCAATTTGAACACCAAGAGAACGAACTGCTTCATCACCGCCAAGCGTTTTAACTAAAGAAGCGTATTCGTCATCACGAAGATAAGCACGAACGTTTTCAACATGCGGCGGATAAGCAGCATCGGTATATTCGTTTACAGCAGTTCTAAATTGATTATTAGTAGGTAAATCAGTACCGGAACTAAGAGCTGTGTACATTTCAAAAGCATCGCCAGCTTCTGTTCCTTTCTGAACACCAAGAAGATTATCAAGAAATTCTTGGTCGTCTGAAATAGATTTAACAGCTTTAAGAGCAATAAGCTTATCCATACCGTTAGGCATAGCGTCTACTTGTTGACGTAAAGCATCAGGAGTAAGAGTATTTACATCAGCGTTAATACCATTACGAGCAAAGACTTCACCAAGAGCTGCTTTATTAGATTGGATATTTCCACGAGCGTTAATAGCACTTTGGTTTTTAACAGTAATACTCGGAGCGTCATACATTTGATTAGGAAAGCTCATATCTGAAACAGCAGCGCCGCTTCCAGCAGCAAGTTTTCTTGCAGACTGAAGAGCGGTTCCAAATTCAGCACTACCATAAACACGGTTATAAGTAGCAGCTTTAATAAAATTATTAAAACGACGATTAATAAATTCTTGCTCGTTTAAAAGATTACCATTATGGTCACGAACATCGGCATTCTTACCTTGTGTTTGGTCTTTCCACATAGCAATCTTATAATCTTGTTGAAGACTGGCTTTAGCACCAGGAGTTCCCTCAATAGCTGCGTCAATAGCAGCTTGAAGCTTTTCAGTACTAAGTCTATTATATTTAGTACCTTGTTTCATAAAGATTTCTCCAGTAGCAGATTGAGTAAAATCATCGGTAGGATTACCGTTAGCATCAAGGAAAGTATAACTTTCACCACTACCAGCATCTTCTTGAACCATTTTCAAAGCTTGATTATAAATAACAGAAGTAGGTATTTCACTAACTTCTTGTTCAGTAGGTTTCCATTCAGTACCACCAATAACATTTCCAGCAGCATCAAGTTTATCTTCATAATGATAAGTATTGGCTTGACGATAATAATTTTTATAATCTTCTGATAAATCAGTACGAGCATTAAGATTATCTTGATAAGCTTTATATTGTTGTTGAGCACGAAGACGACCAAGAACTCTTGGGTCAGACATAAGATTACCAGCTTCAGCAACAATATCATCAAGAGCATAACCTTTAAAATCGTCAATCATAGCATCGTTAATCTTACTCTGAACATTGTTGACAAGAAGTTGTTTAAATTCATCTTCTTGAGCATTAAGTTCAAGTTGACCGATTTGCTTTTTTAATTCGCTTTCTTGAGCGACAGCAACATCGTGACGATTTTGAAGATAATCATAAGTTTGTCCAATAACTTCAAGATTATGTTTTGGAACATAAGTATAATCAACAGTTTTAAAACTTCCAAAAGGCATAGTATATAGTTTTATTCATTAATACCAAGAGTACGTAACATAAGCTTATTCACATTTGGAGCACGAAGACCAAGAACTTTCAAAGTTTCTTCATCAAGTTTAGCTCGACGTTTGTTTCTATTCCAAACATCAAAAGCAGAACCAACATTTCCAAGCAGACTACTAACAATATTAGCTCTTGCTTCGGCTTTAGCTCCGTCAATTCCAGCTTGATGAATAAGAGAATTGATTCTATTACCAGCATTGAATTGGTCGGCTTGTGCTTTAAGATTAGCATTTGCAGTAGAAACAGCAAGTCTATTCTGAATATTGGCTGTATCAGCAGCAAGACGAAGACGAGCACGATTAGCCATTTGAGCAGCAAGCGCTTGATTATATTGGTCATAACGAGCAAGATTACGAGCAGTAACTTCTTGCTGATTAAGTTTATCCTTGTTAATCAATTCAGTTTCAATATTCTCTTTTTGAGCATAAACTTGATTCTTAGCTTCTTGTCCACGAAGAGCAGCAAGTTGTTTACGAGCAAGACCTACACGACTATTAGAAGTATTGCGGTCAATATCTCGCATTGTACGACGAGTTTCATCTTCTATTTTAGCAAGTTGAGGATTAGCATTATAACGAGTTTTAAGTTTAGCAGCAGCCATTAAAATAGGTTCAGGAATATCTTTCAAATCTTCTTCATTAAGTTTAATATCGCCAGGATTAGAAATAGTAGGAGCAGTAATAGTAGGTGGAGTATAACTATGAAGTTGATTAACAAAAATATTACTCATAAGAGCATCAATAGCAGACGAACCGAGATTAATACCAAATTGAATATTATCAAGATTTCGAGTTTTAGCAATATCTTCTTGAATAGGAAGATAATTTATATCGTTATTAGCGTTTTTAGTAAGACGATTAACAACAGTAGGAGCTAAATTGCGTCTAATCATAGCAGCATTTTCATCGCTTGCAGACACAACTTTAGAACCGTCAAGAGGATTAATAGAAACAACTGGAATAGAAACAGATTGTCGTTTATTATTACTCCCCGTAGAGGATGAAGAAGTATTACTTCTTGTACCAACAGGTAAACTTAGTATCATTCTTTGAAGAGCGTCCATATCATAATCGGAATTAGGAACGCTAACAGTAGGAGCTTCAACAAAGTAATGAGTTTCTCCATTCTTTTTATAAGTAGGAGCATTATTCGCAAGACCGTTAACTACATTGCGAGCAAGTTGTGAAGTAGTAATATCAGTAGTAGGAATATCAATATCATTATCTATAATATTAGAATTTGTATTAGGAAGAGGAATAGCTTCGTTTCTATCAGTTACAAGATATTGTTGACCTTTATAATTAATAGTATCACCTACATTATATTTTTTATCATTAATTCTAAAACCGCTACCAACTTTAGCTTTAGCTCGACCACCAATACTAAATTTATGAGTTCTTTTTTCAGTTTCAGAAATAACATGTGCAACAGAAGTATTATCTCGTTTAGCATCCAAAGGCTTTTGAGAAATATCAGCAGTAACTAAACGATTATGCAAATCAGCCCAACCAACCCTACGAGGTTTTTCAGGTTCTTTGTCAACAGTACCTTTTGGCATAATTATAGCAGAAGCCAAAAGACTAAGATTATGAAGTCCAGGTTTAGAATAACGTCCATTAAAACGAGGTTTTCTTTCACCATCATAAGCAAAAGCTTCACGTGACGGAGTATGAATTAAACCATTGCGAACATTACCATTTATAGAAATAACTTTTCCCATTTTAGATTTACGTTTTGTTCCATATTTAGCAGCATAAACAGGAACAGTGTTAAGATTTATATTGTTAAGATTAAGTTGATTAGGGTCATTGCGCATAGCAACATTATTAAGCAAATCAATTACTTCGTCTTCTTTAAAAGTATTAATAAGATTATAATCAGTAGCAGTTTTACGAAGTTCTCGAAAACTATCTTTATCATAAACAGTATTCGGGTCAAGATTATTAGCTTGACGGAACTGCATCAAACGAGAATAAACTTCGGTAGGACGACGAAGATAAGTAGAAGAACTTGAACTTCCAAGTATATCACTAATTGCTTGTTCTTGTTCAGTAGCACGAGAAGCATGAGCGTTTTCGTGAGTACGAACAGTAGGGTCTTTAGTAAATTCTTCTTGATTAACATAACTACTATGCGTAGGAGCATGATAAGCACCACCAATAACTCCTTGACCAGTTTCTGGAGTATTAAGTCTAAGCTTCATACTTTGAGCATTGCGAGCAATCTCTTTACGATAATCAGTATCGCTCATAGAAGGAGTACGAATAGCAGCACGTTTGCCATAATTCATAGCAAAACCAATAGGAGAATGAAATTCACGAGCAGTATTACGACTTTCGGCTTGACGTTCAAGACGACCATCTCCTAATTGATTATTGTAACGTCCAGTAGCTAATCGAGAAGCATTCCAAGTATCAAGAAAATCATTTTGGTTAGTAGGAAGATTACCACCTAATGGTTTTTTATTAGCTCTACTATCAATAGCATCTCTTATATCTTGATTTTGAATAACTCCACGAACAGCGTACTGAGCATTTTCAATAGGATTAATAATTTTATCAGCTTTTCTATATTCTTTAAGAATATCATTAGCTTGTTTTATTGTTCGTTTAGCATATTCAGCATTTTTGCCATCTATATTTTTAGTAGCATAATCAACAAACTCGTCTGCTAAATGACGATATTCATTTTCTTTATCTTTAAGTATTACGGCTTTAGAAAAATCTCCTCTATTTTTTCTATAACGTAAGAGATTAGACAAGCTGCGTACACGAGGAACGCTCCCCAGTACATCAAGCCAATCGGAAGGGACACTATTACCGGCAATTCCTTTAATAATGGCAGGGACAGATGTACTAAGACCAGTAGGGTCAGCAATTTGTACAGAGGCTTTAAGAAGTTTCCGCTGCAATCGAGAATCTTCCAAAGCACGGTTAAAAGCATTACTTTTAGCTTTTTCAAAATTTTCATAATTATTGTATTTTAAATCTGGTTTATAATTGGCAATAGCGTCTTGCTGGACGGTAGTTTTATTGCCACCATTTTTATATTTAGTACCATCATCGTTAATACGATTTCTATTTTTAAATTCTTCTTGAGCATTAAAAACAGCATCAGGATTAGCTCCACCCATTACAAGTTCGGCTGGACTATTACCTTGAAGAAAAGGAACAGAAGAATAAACGCGAACTTCTTTAGGAGTAACTTTCATAACTTCTTCCCCCTCAACTTCAAGACCAGTTTTTGGGTCAGCTCCAATATCTACTCCACCAGCAGAATGTTTCCTACCTTTTATGTAATAAAAGTTATCACCAAGAGGAATAGCATTTCCGCCACGAACTATATTAGGAACATATTTACCGCCACCAGCAGCTAATATAAGACTTTTTCGATTATTAATCTTTCTCATATCAATAATTTTAAAATATTCATTTTAAGGCTCGCTACGGCATTTTATCTCAATCGTGATAGATTAATCATTTTCGAGGATAAAATGCCATACAGCGAAAGTCCATGCTATTAGCGGGCACGTTTCACTAACTTTTTACGCCCGCCATTGCGATAACGAGGCTGATACGTGGTATTGCTTCCAGCAGTAATAGCAGCAGTAGGAGCTTGACCGAGAGTGTTCATAGCAACCATATTATTGTTTTGAGCATTAGCATAACTTGCTTTATTTTCTCCAACTTGACGACCAGTAAATTTGTCAGTAATACCGTCATAAACTTCTAAGTCAGCAGGGTCATAAGTTCTATAAGTATTAGTACGATAGTTAAGCTTAGCAGCAGTTGGAGTATAAGTTGCTCCTGTATTAGCAAATATACTACCAATACCAGAACTAACACCGCCAACAACATTACCAAGTAACTGCCCCGTAGAGGATTGTATAAACGAGCCAAGACCAGCTTTGCTTCGTCCCTTACGGGGGGTGGCTGTGCCGCAAACAGCTTTACTACGTCCACCACATTTACGAAGTTTACGCTTACCGCCACAAGCCATAAAACGGTTACGAAATTCTTTATCAAGTTCAGCTTGATTAGCATATAACGCAGTAAGACCGGCAGCGTTTTCGATACCAGTCTTCTTAGCAGCAAGCTCATTCTGTTCACGATTAAGCTTTTCCTGCGCTTGTACATTTAAAACATTTTGCTCATATTGAGCATCAATAGCAGCTTGTTGATTTTGATACTGTGTATCAATAGCATTTTGCTGATTAAGAGCATTTATTCTTTCAGCTTCGGCTTGAGCAGCAGCTTGTTTCTTTTTCTTCTTATTACCTAAAATACCACCGATAATTCCACCGACAGCACCAATAGCAGCACCAATAAATGCTTTATCACGACCTCTATCATAATATTTCTTTTCCATATCTTATGTATTGAAATAAGCTTGTATATCTTTAATTAAAACTTTTTTATTAGTATTTCTAAAAACAAAACGAACAATGACATATTTACCAACCATAAGTTTGGCATCAACGGCAGTTTGATTATATTCAAGTTCGTTGTTATATTTACCAGTAATACGACCAAATATTTCTTGCTCTTTATAACTTTTAAGTTTATTATAAAACCAATTAAAATTCCAACGACCAAATTCATAAACAGGCTTCTTATATTCAGCAACAGAAGCACGTTCTTCGTTAAGATTACAGTAATCTGAATAACAACAATTAGTATAAAGATAACAACCAAGAGCATCAAAATAGTCATCTTTTTCTTTATTCAGCATATAAGTTATAAAGTTAACAATCTTAATATCATTAGGATTAGTAGAATTAAAATAAACATCAATATAAGAACAAGTTTTACTTTCAATGAGTTCATTGTTCATAAACTCATTTAGCACATCATCTTCATATTCGTTATATACATCTTTAGTAAATTGACGAATACGATAATAACTATTAGTAAAATCTATAAGATAAAAGTTATCTTTAAGACTAACAAATTTATAATTAGAAGTATAACTATGGCTACTAAGCCAATCATTATTATAAAGACTATAACTAAGAATACAAGATTTCCAAGCACCAGTAGTATCTTTCTTCATAAAGTTAAATAAAAGACGAGCATTAGCGGAATCATAACCAATATAAACACGGTCAGCACTATAAGCTTCAACGAATTTAGTTATATCGTTATTGATTTCTTCAACAGAACCAGCATCAAATTTATAAAACTTACGAGCATTAGAATCATAAAAGATATAACCAAAATCTCCATTGATATAAGAAATAAAATCTTGGAAACCACAAATACCAAACTTAGTAGTAAAGACTTCTTTATAATCAACTTCAAATACATCTGGCATTAACATCTGAACTGTTTGCTCATTTGTTTTAAGTTCATTATTAATATCAAAAGCAAAAAGACTTTTTTCTGTATGAACAAGAAGATAAGTACCAGCAGCAACAATATTAGTAATATCACCTTTATTTTCACTTATAATCTTATAACTTTCAGGAGATATATGCTTCCAAGCATTAACAACACTTTCATCACCGATAACGTTAGTACGATAAACAGTTTTGGAATATTGCTCACGCTTATAAAGCTCATTAGTCTTATTATAATTAATAATAATACGACGATAGAAAGAATAATAATTAGAAGTAAGATTATATAAATCGTTAATACGAGAAGGGTCTACAATAAGATTAGAACCTTGAGTATTTTCAGAACCATCATTATAATTATAATAAACAGTACGAGGGGACATATTAACTTTCTTCCCCATAAGAAAATAATGACTTTCATGAACAAAAGTAAAAGAATAAATCAAAGGTTTATTAGCAACAGTTTCACCGTCACCGTAAAACTTAGTACCAGTAGTAGCATCATAAGGATTCCAATCTACATCACTAAAAATAATACCATGAGGATGAAAAGTAAATATTGTACTAACATTCCAATAATAATTCCAAGCATAATTAACTTTAACATCAGCATTATTAACTTTTACAGTAGACTTACCATAAGTATAATTAGCATTAGGGTTATATTCTTTAACATATTCAATATAACCAAGAGAAATAAGATTTTTATCGGCATCTCTATAAAGTTCTGAATAATCATCAGTATAAACATCACAAAGAGTAGTACCATGATGGTCGTTAAAACCAGACGAAAGCTGAATTTTAAGAACACCCTCTTTACCAATATTATCAAAACTATTAGGCGGAAGAATAGAAGTAGAATTAATACCAGTGCTTGCATTTGCGGCAGTAGGATTGTTAAGACGAGTATTAAGATTACCGTCATCGGTATATTGGAAGTAACAAACTTCACTTATTTTATTAGCATCAGTTTTACCACCAACAATACTAAACTCAGGATAATTAAAACGACAAGGACTATCGGCACTACCAGTATTTTGTCCTTTGACATCATAAAGATATTTGTCAGCTTGAGTTATAAAACCACTGCCAATTTCAACATATTCAGGTTCAGCATAACTAATAAAATAGCCAACAAAACCCTCAAGCATAGGAATATGTTCAAAGACAATTCCACCAAGAGCGATTTTATCGGCAGGACAAACACAACGGCAAAATCTATTATTATCACTTCCAAAAATAGTACAAGTAAGTTTAGTCCCCTCAACAGAAGGAGTTCCACTATTGGCAGTTAGAATAGGAACACCATCTGTATAAGTTCCATTTGCATAAACATAATGAACAAAGAAACAATAAACTCCACGACGACCAGGCTTAGGTTTAAAGAAATTAATAGCTTCGGAAACTTCCGGATAATCACCTTCATCTCTATCAACAGCAGTTATAACAACGTTTCCCATTTTAGCAAGAAGCTGTCCATAGTCAGTTTCATTTAAAAACGGTTTGTTTTTATTAGCAATTTTATAATTAGCAAGATAAACTCTATTACGATAATTATCAAGAGTTTTAACATTATAAAAATTAAAAGGTTCATTGGTAAGTTCTTCAAGTGACATAGTTTCAAAACTATTATCAATTGTAAACTCAACCATAGTACCAATACTTTTCTTATCCCAAACAACAGCTTCGGTAGAAGCATTTCCATTTACAATAGCGGCAAGTTGGTATTTAGTATAATTCTGTCTTGTATCAGTAAATATACGAACTTGAACAAAAAGATTAGTATTAGTATAATCATCATCTTCTGAATAGTAATCTTGAATTTTACCACTACCTTTGCCGTCACCAGCGTTATAATTGAAAACTGTTTTAGGAGTAGTAAGAGCTTCTAAGTCTGTTACTTGAACAGGATAACCAATAGGAAACCAAATAGTATTATAATAATCATCAATCCAATAACGTATAAAGAAAATATAAGTACCTTTCTTAATACGATTACCATTGACAAATTTAACATCGCCAAAGTTAGAAATAGGAGCAGTAGCTAATTCTGTATATAGTTCATCACTATCTTGAGTATATTGATATAAGTCAACATCTTTATCAATATTGATACTTTTAAGAGGACAATCTTCTGTGGGATTAAGTTCACTAATACAAACTATAAGTTCGTTGTTAACATTATAAGTATAAGTACCAAAAACTTCACCACCACACCAATGCCAATTAATGCCAACTTTAACAGGATTATTAGAACCTATCGGCTTTCTAATATCAACACGATAAATATCATTGTTATCAAAGAAAACAAGAAACTCTTCGTTACATTCAATATGACCAACTATTTTAGCATTAACTCCATGAAGATAATAATCAATAAGACCAGGTTCATTACAAATAGTTTCAGTATCTTTGTCAATCATTATATTACCAGCATGAACTAAGTCGCCTTCTTTAAGATTTTCATAAGGACTATCAAAATTAAGTTTTTGATTAATTTTCATAGCAGTAATTATTTAGGAAATGTATAATTATAAAAATAAGAACGCCAAGCATCACCAGCATAATCATTTTCATTTTGAGCATCAGCAATAACAGAAGCTTTGGCTTTATCTTTAAGTTGCATCCACATATAATAAGGATTAGTTCCATATTGAGAAGCAGCAAGATTAAAAACAGGATGCTTCATACCACGAGTAAGCATCTTATACATACAGTAATAAGCAAGAGCTTCGATAAGAATACCGTTGTTAGGAACAACTGGAATTTCTCCTTGAAAATAATTACTATGTTCAGTTTCTATTTCAAGATTACGAATAATAATTTCACGAGCATCCCAATTAAGTTCAATAGTATTATTATCAACAATGATATAGTTCCGATTATCCTCTACGGGGGAGATATATTGGTCACCAACTCTATGCCGTCTATTAAAAACGTCTGTATTAACATGTTCAGAAACAGCTCCGATATAATCTTTATCAGAAGCTCCATCTGTAATATAAACCGTATTAGAACCACTAAGTTGAGTGTTATCAAGTTTACTACTATCACCCCCCGTAGAAGATGAACATGAACATCCAGCTTTACTCTCTCTAAGAGAACGAACCTCACAACCGTTACTATCATAAACAGCAAAACCCTTGCTATTAGTAATAGGACAAGGGCTATGAACAATACGATTTCTTACAGGAAGAGTTCGTTTTTTATATGTAGTTCTAAGAACTTTAAGTTGGCTCATTGCATCAAAACACCAAGCAGGAACACGAGCAATCCAGTCACTATTATCAGGATTGAAATCGTTGTCTATTTTGGCTATTATGTGCTCCAAGACTATATTCTTTTTGTTCTGCATTTCTAATAAAATTTAGATAAGACATAGGTTCAAAAGCAAGAAGAATACCAAGTTTAAATCTCATATCAAATTTGGTATGATAAATATCATCAGCGGTTTTACATATAGCAGCAATTTCTTCTTGGCTCATACCACGATATTTGAAATCAATTCTATCTTTACGTTCAAACTTAATATTAACGTTTTTATAACGACTATTATCAATAAGTTTAAATTCATAATAATAATCATTAGTTTTATAAACTTTATAAGGAACACCGTCATACTTAATACCACGGAGTTTACAAGCAGCAGCTTCGTCTTCATTATAAAGTTTTTTACCAGCAGCAAGAATTTCTCGTTTCTTTTTATTAGTAGCGTTAAAATCAATAACAGGTTTCTTAGAAGTAACTTTCCAACGATTGCAAACAATATTGCCAAGACCACCGGCAACTTGATAAGCATAACCTTCAAGAATACATTTCATAACTCCATAGTTATAAAAACGTTGAACAAGTTTTCTATATTCAGTAATAGTAAGCCTCTTTTTACGTTCTTCAAGTTTAAGACTTTGAGTAACACCGTAAACGTTCTTTTGAACTTGTAGATACTTTAGGAAATTAAGATAAGTAAGACGTTTATGAACATCAGTAGTAACAAACTCAGAAGTACGAGTTTTAGCACGACAAGCATCGAAATCAACAGCATTAATTTCATTGTCGTCACCAATATTATTTATATCAAGATTAAAGAACTCGTTTATAATTGCTTTTTTATTAGCAACAAGTCGATAAAGCCTTTTGCGAAGACTAATAAGATTATTATAATCTTCTTTGTTAATATCATAGGCTTTATTAGCATCCTCTATGAATTTACCATAATAGTATTTAATATCAATATCTGGACGCATAGATTAACGAGTTAGATTTTCAACAGGTGTTTCATTTCCTTCACGTGCAACATTAAGAAGATTACGTTTAAAAATAATATCCTTAATTTGACCAATCATATCTTCAGGAAGAAGAAATTCATTATCATCAAGTTCTTCACTGTCGTCATATTCAGAATGATGATATTCTCCAGCAGCATCAACAGTTTCTTCTTTAATAAGATGAGGATACTCAAAAGGAGATTCGACAGTAATATAATTAACGTTGTCAAGAATATCATTACTATTGCTATAAATATAAAGATATTCATTTATATAGTCGTAACGAAGAATACGACAAAGACCAACAAGTTGATTATAAAATTGAGCAGCATATTCACGAACGAAAGGAACAGAAAGATTATATACACCAGAAGTACGAATAGATTGAAAAGGAGTATTGTTAATAAGACGAACCGGACGAGGAACTTTATTCTTAGTTCGCTTGATAAGAGGAAGATTTAAATCTTTAGTACCATAAACATCACCATCAGGAACATCTATAAGTTCAAGTCTAAAACGTTGTTCAAGACCTTTATCAGTATAACCGTGACGTTCATAACTTTGCCGAATAAGTTCATTACGAGTATGAATAATTGCCTGCCGAATATTTCGACGAACTGCAAGGGTATTCGGAGAACCAGCAGCATGAGCAATCTCACTAATTAATTGATTAAGCGTTGCCATAGGACGATTAGGATTAATAACATTAATAACACAAAAATACATTATTAATAATAACTTCCATGTTATCAGCAAGATAAAAATAAAACGGTAACA
>UMCW01055625.1_pt1 | contig 19723 bp, 21 predicted proteins | sample 1964321 | NCBI WGS metagenome assembly UMCW01 (sample SAMEA4835977, study PRJEB28245) | human gut metagenome | biome: gut microbiome; material: fecal sample | place: Denmark | collected 2008
AACCGCCTGACCCACACCGTGACCCACACGCGGAAATGCTCGGAAAGGGCAAAAGATGAGCGGACGGAAAAGCCGTTATTCTGAAAGGCCTTTTCTTTGTTTCGCCGCGTTCTTGTATTTTGCGGCAGGATATGCTACAGTAACTGCCGTTGATTCTTTCTGCCTCTTACGAGGCTGTGCGAGGTATTTATGAAGCTGTCACGATGGTGTAAGGCCAACGCTATGCCGGTGATTGCGGTGCTGGCCGCGGTGGTGACGGCGGTGTTCGTGCCGCCTGACGCGACCTATCTTGGCTACTACGATGTGAAAACGCTGTCCTGCCTGCTGTGCGTGCTGGCGGTGGTGGGTGCACTGCGCCGCGTGGGACTGTTTCCTCTGCTGGCGCAGAGGCTGGTGCAGGTGTTCCACACCACCCGCGGCGCGGTGACGGCACTGGTAGGTATCACGCTGGTGGGCTCCATGCTGCTGACCAACGACACGGCACTGCTGACGTTCCTGCCCCTCAGCTGGTTTGTGCTGGAGCGCACCGGCCAGACGAAATGGACGGTGCTGACGTTCATTCTGCAGAACTGCGCCGCCAACCTGGGCGGTATGCTGACGCCCTTCGGCAATCCCCAGAACCTGTATCTGTTCAACCACTACAACATCCCTAACGGGGATTTCCTGTCCATTATGCTGCCGCCATTCCTGCTGTCCACGGCACTGATCCTGCTGTGCTGTCTGTTTCTGCCCCGCGAAGGACTGACTGTCCCCCGGCAGGAGACACTGCCGGACAAGCGTCGTACTGCGGTATACGGCGTACTGTTCTGCGGGGCGGTGGCTATGGTGCTGCGGGGAATCCCCTACTGGCTGGGACTGCTCGTTATCGTGATGGCTCTGCTGGTGCTGGATCGCCGTGCGCTGCTGGGCGTGGACTGGGGACTGCTGGTGACGTTTGCGGCGTTTTTCACCTTTTCGGGCAACATGGCGCGGATTGAGCCGGTGCGCGAGCTGTTCCGAAAGCTGCTCACCCACGGGGCCATGCCGGTGGCGGCACTGACCAGTCAGGTCATCAGCAACGTACCGGCAGCCATCCTGCTGAGCCAGTTCACCGACGACTATCGAGGACTGCTGGTGGGCGTGAATATCGGCGGCGCAGGGACGCTGGTGGCGTCACTGGCCAGCCTGATCACTTTCCGGGAATACACAAAGCACGTCAAGGGGCAGACGGGGCGGTTCATGGTGCTGTTCTCTGCCATCAGCTTCGGTTTTCTAGGCGTCCTGTTGGTAACCATGACACTCTGGATGCGGTGAAATGAGTAAACTAGAGCTCCTGCCCCATGGGCAGGAGCTCTAGTTTGTTATTGTGGTGCAGTTTGATCAGCTCACATCACCTGTGCCATGAAGCTGCCCATCGTTTGTGCGGCTTCGTCCTGCTTCTGCCTTGTGGCGTGGGTGTAGGTACGCAGCGTGAAGCCTGCATCATAGTGACCCAACATACTGCTGACGGTTTTGACGTCCACACCGTTTTGAAGTGCCAAGGTCGCGAATGTGTGTCTGAGATCGTGAAAGCGTATGTGCGGCAGGCCCGCGTCCTTCAGAATTTTCTTATGCAGGTTCACGATAGAGTCGGGGTAGTACATCTCTCCCGTGATGGGTGAAGGGAACATGTACGGATTATTGGGGTGCTTTTTGTGTTCGGCGATCAGCAGGTCAACCGCTTCTTGGGGGATGCTGACCTTTCTGACCGATGTTTCCGTCTTGGGACGTGAGAGGGTCAATTCTCCGTTGGGGTTCTTGACATACTGCTTGCTGACTGAGATGGTCTTGTCCGTAATATCGAGGTCGCTCCACAGAAGTGCTGTCAACTCGCTCTTGCGCAGTCCGCTGACCAGTTCCAGATAGAACATGGGCAGCAGTCCCCTCTTATCCGCGGCGTCAAGGTAGGTCTTGATATGCTCCGGCTGGAGGATCTGCATCTCGAATTTCTGCACCTTCGGTGCGATGCAGTCCTCGGTGGGGTTGCGGAGGATCAGACGTTCTTTCACGGCGCGGTTCAGTGCGTTGTGCAGCATTAGGTGCAGGCTGCGGACGGTGGTGCTGCTGAGACCCGGATTGCCGTGACCGCTTTTGCGGTTGGTGCGGCCACTTTCCATCAACTCCTTATAGAGCTTTTGCAGGTCGTGTGCAGCCAGCTTCGTGAGCTTGATGCTGCCGATGCGGGGGATGGTGTACTGTTCGATCATCAGGTGGTAGCGATCCGCCGTGGCCACCCGCACATTGGGCTTGGCGTAGATGTCGTACCAGCTCCGCAACCATGTGGCTACGGTGTATTCGTCGGCGCGGCTGACGTCGATACCCTTTGCGGCTTCCATCGCGGTGGCCAGCTTCGCCTTGCATTCCGCCTGCGTCTTGCCGAGGACGTTTTTAATGATGCGCTTGCCGGTTTCCGAGTTGTAGCCCGCGGTGTAACGACCCTCCCAGCGACCGTCACTGCGTTTGCGGATGTTGCCCTCGCCGTTGGCGCGTTTCTTGGCCATTGAATCAACTCCTTTCTTTTCGCAGCCAACAGACATACCACACCTCGCTCTGAATAGCCACTGCCAAGATTAAGAGTTAAGGGAAAGTTATCAATTGGTTCTCGTGTTTCTCTTTGTTTACTGTGTCATCATTGTCATCATTTTTGTGCAGCGATGGAACTGTGTATGATGTCAAATAGCAACCGGACACTTGCTGCGGAAAGCAGATGGCCGGTGCTATTTCTTGCACAGAATATGTCCGCAATTTCAAATAATCAATACGTTCGAGTTAGCGTTTCTCATTCAGTGTATTGTTGTATTGTTCACTTAGTCAGAGCGACGACTAACGCCGTGAGCGCAACGAAACCAGAGAAAAGTGCGACAATATAGTCCCTATCCTTTTCTCTACAAATCTCTATGCCCAAACCACCACAATCAATTGCAGCTATAATACCAATAATCAAGATTGCAATTTTCGTCCATCCCTCTGCCCAGTATTGATTCCAAGCTGTGCATAAAAAATGAACAATCAAAGTGGCTGCAATAAAGAAAAGCACTCCTATTGACCATTTCAAAAGTGTTGCAACGCCGCCAAGCTCATGTGTCTTATCCCGTTCAACAATGATAGGCCTCGGTTGCTCGTCTACGATTCTGTTGGTCGACCATTCTACCCTTTCTGTCAACGCTTTAAGGAACTCATCTATTTGTACCTCATCCATGTGTACAGTTTGTATTTCTTTTTGAGTCTTGTCCTTCTTCTGTTCAGCGACTTTTTTCTCCAGTTGTTGGATTCGATTTTTCTTTCGTCTGGCTTTTGAATCTTTCATCGTAATGCCCTGTTTCCTTTCGTATATAGATTCTTTTCGAGTTTTCTTACAGTATATCAATATAAGTCTCTGTTGGAAATACCCAAATCAGACGTCGAACAACCGGAAAAGGCTCCGGAAAATGTGCATAGCAGCTGCTGGAGAGCAGAATGGCTCTGGCTGACGAAACAACCAGAGTCATTCTGCTCTTTTTTGCTTACTGCGACGCAGGTTTTGCGCCGGTCACTCTTCCTGATAGAACAGCAGCACATCCTTGAAGGAGATCGTTCCGTGGGTTGCCAACACCTCACGGACGCTACTGCCGCGCATTTTGTTGTACTCGTCGCGTGTCATGTCCACGCAATGTCTCCGTTTTCCCTCCATGGGGCACACCTTCCCCCTGTGCCGCTGCGCGTCCCGAAAGCCTTGCAAACACGGGGCTGACGGGCATTTCTGCGAATAATAGCGCCAAAGCACATTCTCAGTCTGACAATCAGCGTCAATCGCAAAATGCCGCAAACCCTCGTGGCAGTCCGCACTGCGGGCTGCTGTGACCGGCATTGGCGCGGAAAAGCGTCAATGCCTTTCTCCTGCTTCTCCTTTCGTCCTCCGCAGAGCCGGAGAAGCCCCCGAAAATCTGCCCAAAAACGGCCCGAAATCCTTCTCCGGGGCAGGGACGCCGCCCCGCCCCGAAGGAGGCCACACAGCGGCTCACAGGGGCGAACACGGGGGTTCTGTCGCCTGTGCTGCCAGCTTCTGCTGTGCACGGTAACGTTCGGCAGACGCTTCGACCATGGCCAACTGGTGCTGATGGAACTGCTTCACGGCCTGTCTCCATGGCAGGATCGTGTAGAGCAGGGAACCGTTCCGCTTGCGTCCGTCTTTCAGCGTGACAGTGGTGCGCTCTGTGCGGATGAGGCCCTTTTCCTCCAGCGACCGCACATATTTGCACACCGTGTTGCGGCTCATGCCCACCGCATCACCGATAGTGCGGTAGCTGGGTAGCACTGGTAGGTCTTGCGATCCTCACAGAACAGCAGGAACGAGTACACGGCGATCTCACCGGGAGACAGGCCAAGTTGACAGATGACTTTCGTCACGGGGTAGTAGTTCTTGGCAGGGGCGGGCTTCTGCCATGGTAAGGCGTGGGTCATCTCGCACCGCCTGTCTGCGACTCTATCCACTGGCAGAATTTTTCTTTCGGGACAACGATGCGGCTGCCCACACGCAGGGCAGGGAAGCTCGCTTCGTGCATCAGCTCATAAGTGCTGGAGATAGAAATGCCCAGCACCTTTGCCACCATTTCCGCGTTGAGGAACAGCGGAAGTTGGTCGTAGTCGGTGTAGTCGGATCGTTTCATAAAACACTCCTTATTTCAAATTCAGAGAAAAAGAACTTGCGTTTCGGAGGTCTCTCTGTTAGACTGTTTGCAGATGGCGTCTGCGTTTTCCGAAGCGCGGCGTGCCGCCAGACTGTTGCAGCAGTTTGGCGGCTTTCATTTTTGTAGGGACGATATACGGTTCTCACCTCTTTCCGTTGGATTTGCCATGCACCACAGGTCGTTCCTGCCGTGCTTTGTGCGCGGCGTTTGTCTCAGCCTTGGTACGCTCGACTGCTCTGCGCAGCGTCGTGGCGGTACTTCCCCGGTGAGTATCTTCTCTGGTGATGGGTATGTAGTTGTGAAGGTGCAGTATATACCCGATTGACACATCTATCATTATCGGGTATACTCAGTATAACAGATTTAAACTCATTTTCAAGACGTTCAGAGAATATCGGCACGTCTGCATAAAACTAATCGGGTACGGAGGTTCTGCCATGTTTCAGATGAACCACGATGCGGTGGATTTCTTTTCCGTAGACTTCGCATCGGCCTGTACGATCGTTGCGCGGGAGGAATACCCTCTCGGATATTTCGCGGCGCAGGCGATGGAGGTGTCCGGCAGACTTGACAGTGATATAGACGCTGCGGCCAAAGAATTTGCCGCGGAAGCGCAGATATTCTTTGCCGCCCGTAATCCCTCCAGCGCAGGGATCGCCAATGACGCATACGGACGACTGATGGCTCTGCTGCGGGAACTTCCACTGTACAACATTCTCCTGCCGCGCTCTGACACGATGCTGTCATGCTTTTCCAGCGCTTCTGAATATCAGGCGATATGGGATGAGATGATGACCAAGGGAACACGCGGCAACAATGACTACACCCATTGGATCTCACGGATATGCAGGATCGGCGCGGACCTGCACGAGTTCCAGCGCAACACCAACTGGATGCTGTCAACGTATTTTGATAAACTGAACTCCCACAGGCGCGAGGACTATATTGATGCGTTCGCCCGGTTCAAGGAAGATATCCACGACGCCAAGCTCGTTAATCTCGACGATGACGACCAGCCCTATCTTTTTGGAGATCCATCCCCGTATTCCTTCCGCTTTGATTTCCCCGCGCACATATCCTTTATCCCCTACCATGATGAGAAGACCGGAAAGCCGAAGTTGGCAGAGCGTTCCACTTTTGATGACCTCGTTTCTTTCTTTTATTTGGACCTGACGCGGGGGCTTGCCGCGGGCAACCTCCCCCGCAGATGCAAGAACTGCGGCCACTGGTTCATTGCGGTCGGTGGATACAACATCCAGTACTGCGACAGGCCCATCCCCGGTCAGGCCGGAAAGAGCTGCCGGAGCGTGGGTGCCCATGAGACGGCGAAGCGGAAACTGAAAGAGGCCTCCGCGAAGGAATATGCCCGCACCTATAATCGTTTGAAGGCAAGGAAGCAGCGTGGTGCGATCTCCAGCGATGAATGGAATCAGACGGTTGCCGTTGCGGAAGAACTCCGCGCCGCTTTTCAGGACGGCGAAATATCAGAGTCGGAATACTGCCGTAAGCTGAAGGCCCTGTGACATTGGTGGAGCGAATCGAATACGGGAACGCCTCCGGCATTTCTCTGCTGGAGGCGTTCCTGTATTCTTTGCTTACACCGACGCAGAAGTTGCGCCGCGTATGTCATCCATACAGCACCACCACGATGTACTCATCTCCCGCCGCGTTGTAGCGGACGGTGCAGTTGAATCGGGCGTATGCGCTGACAATCTCTGCACCATCCATAGCTGCGAGGCTGGCGAAGGTGACATCCACGTTGCCGCAGACGATGGCATTCAATGCGGCTTGCCCGCCGTGTTCTGCCAGCCACGTCACGCAGTCCGCTGTGCCTGGGTAGTACATTATCTATCTCAATTTGCGCAATTCATGACGGCACCAATTTATCTTACCTTATCATTGTCGATTTGTGGCAACTTATCGTCCCTCCCAAGACAACAGTAGCGGAACGTTTCGCAACGTTCCGCTACTGTTGTCTTATGTGTGTCTGTGTGGTCAGGTTTTTCGGTTACACCGTTTTTGCACTATTTCCGGCAAGTGAAGGAGAAGCCACAAACGTCCCTGCATCAAGATGGCACGTATTCTTAGTGGTACGCCTATTAGGTCGAAGTTACAGCGATGCTCCTCCATCAACGGGCAGCACAACACCTGTTAAGTATGCCGCATCATCGGACGCCAAAAATGTCACCACTTTTGCCACCGCTTCGGGAGAAGCTACATAGCCGAGCGGTATCCGCTGTGCATAAACCTTCCGATCTCGGTCTCCCAAAATAGGCGTGTCAATGATGCCCGGACAAACGCAGTTCACACGGATTCCTTCTTCTCCATAGTTTTTTGCCATTTGGTGTGAAAACTGAATTACAGCCGCCTTGGAAGTGCTATACGCATAAGAGCGACCAGCCGCATAGTACTGAAGGCCTGCAATGGAACCATTATTAATGATGCAACCTTTGCTTTCTAACAAGTATGGCTTCAAACATCGCGTAACATAAAACATGCCAGTGATATTAATATCAAAGGTTGCGTTCCAGTCCTCTCATAGGAAGCGGTAAGAATATATCTCCGCGCCCATAGCAATGCCATCCGTCAGCGAAACCTCAGGATGCCATCCGCAAGTCGTCAGTTTTTTTGTACTCATAGCTCCGCCGGGCCTTTGTGGAGCCGGCAGAGCCTTATCCGCTTCATTCTTAAACATCAGACAAACGGCAGGGTTTACTTTTACCGCCGCAACGGCAAATTCTTGGATGGACACGAACTCATTTGCTGCGTTATATGCCTCGCCATTCTCCCCATCAAAGAGGCAGGCGAAAATACCGCGGACGACATCTGTCACATAGATCATGGAGCGGTATACATGTCCCGCGGACTGCAAAACGATGGGTTGGTGCTCCGCTACATTTCGAATGATTTCGGAATAGACGCGGTTATCGTTGGGAGAACTTCCGCCATAGACAAACCCAGGGCGGATGACCCGAATAGGACACGCATATTTGCGCCATGCCGCACCGCAAAGAAATTCCGCAGCGCGTTTCCCGTAGGAGTAGGACGCCCGATTAGAGTTCCAATCCTCCGGGCCGCGGAAATCCTCATCAATAACCTCCTGCTTTTCCGTTCCATTCCCGTAAACCGTAAAGCTGCTGACATAGGTCATGCTGACGCAAGGTTTGCGACGGATAAATGTAATAAGGTTTTCCGTTCCCAGCACATTCGCATTGAAAATACCGACAGGATCCTCATCAAATTGCTGCGCACTGGCACCGCTGGCTGCATGGACAATATAATCAAAAGACTCCTCCACACGGATGGGCTCACAAACATCCTGTACCATGACCCGCAAATCGCTGCGTTTCAGCAATGCACCGTATCTCTGTGCGGCTCTGTCTTGGCTTCGAACCATAAGTGTGATTACATTTCCGTTATGATTCTCATCATTCATACAAAGCAGTGTCAGAACAAGATAGTACATGATAAAGCCGTTACCGCCGGTTATCAGGAAAGATTTTCCCCTTTGCTTTTTTAATGAGTGATTTTGAATCATACGCAGCATGTCCTCATACTGGCTGCTGCAGACCATTTCTTTTACCTTCATCGCTCCACCTCAGAAATCTTCATTTTCATCAATATAGTAGGTATTCAATCTTTTCTCAGCCTTCTGCGCATTCTTTTTCGTTTCCACTTTTTTATATACACAATAAACCGCTACGATCACCCTGTAGCACATATACCACAGTATACCGGGCCGTTTACTGTATATATCATCAAAATCAGAAAGTGAGATGGACTCGCCGCTGACCCTGACTCGCTCGTCAATAGCCCCTAACGAAAAGCGCCGGTAGTGACAGCTTCGGAATAGTTTTCCCAGAACACGATTTGCTCTGCTTTTCCCGTAAATGTATTCCCTGTACTCAAAATTGTCCCGAATGACCCGACGGAGAGAATCTTTGCCCATCATGCTGTTTATACCCCAACGGTAAAAACCGATAGGAGAAAGGGTTTGGTATGCTTCGTACTCGTTTTCCAGCCTGTAAAACAGCATCAGATCTCCGGAGATACCATGGCTTTCGTTAAACCCGCCAATGTCTATTACCGCCTGCCTGCGGAACGTACTTCCGTTCGTAGGTGCTGCGCCTCCAATATGCGCAAGTACTTCTACATTTGAATGAGTCAAATGATAAACCTTCATATCTATGGGGCAGCTTGCGTAATGCCTGTCAATTTGCAGAACATCCTCTTTGATCTCATCCCTGATAGGGTCATATTCGACCTGTATATAGCTCGCCGCGATAGCCCCTATCGGCCGTTCCTCCGTGTCATACCCACGAATCAATGATCCTATGGTCTTCAGTGCATTGCTCATCAGCAGATCATCATCGTGTAGCATGACGACCCATTCTCCCCGCGCCAGCAGAAAGCAGCGGTTGAAGTTATCTCCGACCCAGATATTTTCGGAGTTGCGATAATATAGAATTCTGCTGTCGTTTATTTGACGGACAAGTCGCTCCGTATCATTTTCTTTCCCGTCATCTGCCTCATTGTCTACAATGAGAATGTCCCACAAAAAGTCTGTGGACTGTTGTTTCAACACGGAGTTCAACGCTTCCTTCAGCAGATGAGGTCGCCGATAGGTAGGGATCACAACCGTGACCCATGGATCCGGGATGATACGTTCATCTCCCCATATCATACGGGATTTCACATGGGCGCATTTGCTGAAACAGTCTTCTTTTGACTCGTAGTTGATCATAAAACACACATTCCTATCCTGCTAACCGCACAAACAGATCTTTGACTTTTAAAATTGCCTTGCCGAAAAATCCTGCAGACTTTTTATTTCTAGTCACATAGATCCCATACAGCTTCCCTGCAATTCTTTTTGGCATGACAGCCACGAAAACATATTTCCATTCTGGGGTATCTCCAACTTCTAAAAGCCGAGCTTTATTTTGCTTATAGCGCGCAAGGCAAAAATATCCTTGTGCGCGCTGTCCCAGTAGAGAATGCACGTGGAAAGGTTGAATGTCCTGCGTTCTGAAATGGAGTGCTGCTCTCTTTGCCGCAGAATAATCCTCCGGCAATCTGTTGACCGCATCATACCAATCATGTCCCCAAATCTGTATAGCATCTCCGCACTCGCAGCGTTTGACAAAAGTATTATCCCCGCAGAAAAAGGTCAGAGATACCAGCAGGCCCAGTTGATATTCACGTTCCGCTATCTCATGCATGGTGCTTTCCATCAGCCAGTGCGGCCCGTTCCTGCCGCTTGCCGTATGACGCTCCAAGATCGCCGCCGCCAAGGAGGTCTTCATAATATATTGACTCGGGTTCGCCAACCGGTTGCTGTTCTCCTCAAAGAAGTCCACAGGCTTCTTATATTGAAGATTTCTCCTGCGGTAGCCGTTGCGGTATAACGCATCTACCATCAACAGGTCTGTCCCATTGCGCAGTGCACAAAGCAACTCATAGTAGCACTCGTTGATGGTCGGCACAAAGTCATCATCAAGCGCCCATATGTAATCGTAGTCCATCCCCAGCCGATAAGCCTCAGCACGCATTTGTGCAGCGTCATCAGCGGCCACGTGCGGAGCACGCTGATATGCCAGATTTATAAGTCCCCTGACCTGAAATCCTCTTACGCAAGCAGCTGTCCTGTCATCATTGCTGCCATCCAAAACGACCCAGTCGATGCCGCACTTCATCATGCTCTTCGCGCTGTGGGACAGTATCCTTTCGATTCGCAGTGGGTGATCCTTCGTGATGGTAATGATCACGATCTTGGTCTTGCGCTGCATACTTTCTCTTATCGCGTAATTAGCGGAGATCTCATCAAAGGAATACGCCGCGCCATTCCTCACGCATGATAGGATTCCCACCAGTTCTTCTGCAGGAATGCCATTCCTCAGATAGTAGTCTGCATATGTATAGGCGCATCCTTCTTGTGCCGCGCAAAGATAAAAATATGCACTTTGGGGCGATATCATCGGCTTGATATGCTTCAAAAGAAGCTCCTTTAAATAGTCCAGCGCACACAGCAAATACTCTCTGCCGTATCTTTCGTTCAGCAGGCGGCAGGCGTTTTCTGTGTCTATCTGCGGCGCGCCGGCTGACAAACCTCCGACGGCAGTATCCACCACCAACTCTCGGTCCGTGACCGCTGCAAGAAATCTTGTAAAAAGTTGCGGAAGGAATTGAAGGTTATCACGCCCCTGAAACCCAATTGTGATGTCATCCGCCAAATGCCGAACCATGATCGACAGTGTACTCTGCAGCATACTTTCCGTCATAAGGCCGGAGCGGTCAAAAAGCGTACAGCACCAGGGATGAATATCGTTCAGTGCTACCATTTTTTCCGTGAAGCACTCAGCATCATACTGTGCCGGTTCATCGATCATGACGGCCACAAGATATCCTTTAGCCATCAGCATCTGGCAGTACTCTAGATCTTCTGCTTCATCTTCTGATGTGAAAAACATCCGAATAATATCGACCGTATCCCGAGCCCGTTCCGGGATGGAATTTGGACGTGGACGGCTGTATCTGTCCAGCAGTAATGCAAATAACTGTTCCCCGTTGCGCTCTGCTTCAGCGGGCAGCCGGGTAGTTTCCCAAATGGTGCAATCCACGCCCGCGCTATAGCTGCAAAGCAGACCACACTCGACAATATCCACACCGCTTCTTTGCAGAAGGGATCTCGCCGCTCTGATATCGCTCTCGCCAAAACGCCACGCCACCCGCTCGCCGCCAACGCTGAATGTCGTATCGATGACGCGGCATCTCTGTCGTCTGGATATAAAACTATCCATCTTTTGCATTCCTTCCACTATTCTGCTTTCTTTTTGCCATACGTCTCCAGGACCGCATCGATCTGCTTCTTGTCAAAAATGATCTTATACTTCTGGGGTAAATGGTCCAAGACATAGCTGATCGCATCGTTATCTAAATGCAACTCATGCGCCATGTAGGTGGCGCAGCGCGGGTTCGCCTTATGCATGGCCGTGATCAAGAAGGGAATGGAGTAGCCCCAAGCTTCCTGGGCATAGATGTCCTGAATGTAGTTATTGTAGACATGAAGCATCGGCGTCAGATCATATGCCTTGCCATACTGCTCGTTCATATACTTGGCGATCAGTTCCAAATTCAGATTTCCTGCGCCGCGGCCAATACCGTAAACACTGGCATCAATAATAATGTCGCGCTCAAAGTTCTCCTGAATCATGGCTTGTGACACGCCAAGTGCCTGCAGCATATTGTTGTGGCCGTGGTATCCTAGCGCAATATGAGCTGGCATATTGTCATCAGCCAAATGCATGTAGTGTAGAAGTTTCTCTGCGTTTTCCGTACCCCAGCTATCCACGACATAGATAGCCATCGGATTCAATTCGGAAAACCTCTTCACCATGGACACAAACTCTGTATCGGAATATTGGCTAACACGAGCAGGCTGCACACAGAGCTTATAGCCGCGCTCAATGATGCCCCTGCAATATGCAAAGCCTTTTTCCAGAGCATCTACCTCGTTGCCGTCTTTATCATGTTCAGTTTTCCAGACAATAACGCGTATAATATCCGCGCTTTCAGCGTCCGCAGGAGCAAGCATATCGAGCGGCAGCGGGTTCACCACCTCACACATAACCGCATATTGAATTCCCGATTTCTTTTCCGGGATTAACGCCTTCACCTGCTCCATAGAGTTGAAGACCGTGCGATCTTTCTGATAAGGTTCATTTTTCAAAAAACCTATCTCTAGAACATCCACCTTTGTCTGTTCCAGTTTTTCGATCATGTCCGGGATTGCTTCTTCACCAAAACGCCAGTTGTTGATATAACCGCCGTCGCGTAAAGTGCAATCCAGCAAATTGATCTTGCCCATAGTCATCCATTCCTCTTTCTTCCGTTTTCGTTACTTGAAAGAATTATCCCTTCTTTATCTTTAGACCTTCTAAAACCTTTTCTGCAATATCTTCTGCACGGAGACCATACTGCTCTCGCAGGAATGATTCTGGACCCACTTGTCCAAACCGATCACGAATACCAACGCGCAGCACAGGTGTTGGCATATTTTCCGACAGGAGCTCCGCTACTGCGCCACCTAGCCCTCCATAAACGCTGTGATTCTCTGCAGTGATAATGAGACCGGTTTCCACAGCACTTCGGATAAGGAGTTCTTCATCCAGCGGCTTTATGGTGATAGGATCAATAATCCTCACGGAAATACCCTTTCCCTGAAGATCCGCAGCCGCCTGCAGAGCCGTTCCCACCATGATGCCAGAGGCCACTATGGTGGCATCTGTACCCTCTCGCAGCACTTTTCCGCGACCGATCTCAAACCGCTCCGTCTTATCATATACATCTGGCGCGTTTCGCCGGGGGGTACGGAAATAGGTCACCCCGGGACGATCTTTTGTAGATTTCAGCAGTGCCATAAAATGCGATGCGTCCGTGACATCTACAATACACACATCTGGAATAGTCCGCATCATGGCAATATCCTCAAAGCACATGTGTGTGCCGCCATTGTCCGTGGCCATAATACCGGCATCCGAACCAATCAAATGCACACTCTTACGCCCATAACCAATACTTAGGAACACTTGGTCAAAGACTCTCCGGGTAATGAACGGTGCAAAGCTGTGGATGTAAGGCTTATATCCAGCAATAAAAAGGCCTGCGGCAACTCCCACCATATTGCTTTCTTGAATACCGCAGTTAAATACGCGTGAAGGATACTTTTTCCACAGTTCCTGCGTCTTTAGCGAACCCATCAAATCGGCATCAAGGTAGACGACTTTGTCATCTGCTGCAAACAGTTCTTCCATTGCGGGCGCAAAAAGCTGGGTAATTTCAGCCTCTGGAGCTTGTCCTGTATAACGAAGATTCATACGATCTCCTCCATTCCCAAGGATTTCGCCTGTGCAAACAACTCAGCCTTGGCTTTTTCTTCCAGCTGTGGCGGCAGTCCGATACAATGGTTGTTGGCAAGCGAGGATATGCATGAGAGATTTCCTCCCTTTACCGTGTCCAATATGATCATACACGGCTGGTTGCTATACTGCGCTGCTTCTTCAATGGCACAATATATTTCTTGGATGTTGTCGCCATGCACAGTCGCCGCATGCCATCCAAAAGCCGTGAACTTTGCAGCGACATCGCCCAATTTCATTACCTCGTCATTGGTACCGTCGATTTGTTTCTTGTTCCAGTCCAAAAAAGCCGTTAAACTCCCCAATTGATAATGAGCGGCGAATTGCGCCGCCTCCCAGTTTTGACCCTCCGCCAGTTCCCCATCACCTAGAATGCAGAACGTTCTCTGTTGCGTTCCAGACAGTTTTGAACCCAAGGCAATACCACAAGCGATAGACAACCCCTGCCCCAGACTGCCGGTAGTTGCATCAACGCCAGGAACCTTGTTCCTATCACAATGTCCTGGGAATTTAGTCCCCCCGCGGTTTAACGTAAGTAGACCCGCATAAGGGAAAAAACCTCTAAAGGACAACGCTGCATAGACAGCAGGCCCAGCATGTCCCTTTGAGCACACCAGATAGTCTCTACCGTTCCACTCAGGCTCTTCCGGACGTACATTCATAACCTCGCCGTATAAAACAGCAAGCAATTCTGCCAAGTCCAGAGAGCCGCCAATGTGTCCCCCTCCCTTACGAGCGATTGCATCCACTGTAGCGTAGCGGATTTTCAATGCCAACTGCTGAAGTTCCCGTCTTGTGTGTTCCATTGTCTTAATCCCCTTTCACCGCCTCTGCGATCACCTTCGCCATATAGTCGATCATCTCATCCGTCATGCCGGGATAGACGCCGACCCAGAAGCTATTGTTCATGATGGTATCTGTGTTCTCCAGTCCTCCAACCACACGATAGGCATTCGTGCCGCGAATTTGGTCAAAGCACGGGTGCTTAATCAGATTCCCGCTAAACAACAGGCGCGTCTGGATATTATGTGCCTCTACATAGCGTGTAATTTCGTTGCGGGAGAGTCCGCTCTCTGGCTTCACTGTAATCATAAACCCAAACCAGGACGGCCGGCTTCCAACCGCAGGCTCCGGCAAGATCAGCTTGTCCTGTAACGGCTCCAGTGCCTGATGCAGCCGCTCCCAGTTGTGACGGCGACGTTCAATAAAGGATGGGAATTTCTTCAACTGCTCACAGCCGATGGCCGCCTGCATATCTGTGACCTTCAGGTTATAGCCGAAATGACTGTATACATATTTGTGGTCGTAGCCCTTGGGCAGTTCACCAAACTGACCGTCAAAGCGATGTCCGCAGAAATTGTCCTGACCGGAGGGGCAGATGCAATCGCGGCCCCAATCGCGGTAGGATAGGATCAGGCGATGCAGCTGCGGATTATTGGTATAGACACAGCCGCCTTCGCCCATGGTCATGTGGTGAGGTGGATAGAAGCTGCTGGTGCCAATATCACCCCAAGTGCCGGTAAAGCGAGTCTCCCCGCTAATGGTGTATTGACTGCCCAGCGCGTCACAGTTGTCCTCCACCAGCCACAGACCGTGCTTGCCGCAGAACGCCTTGACCTCCGCCAAGTCAAAGGGGTTGCCCAGCGTGTGTGCCACCATAACAGCCTTGGTCTTTTCGCTCAGTGCGGCTTCCAGCTTGGTGACGTCGATGTTATACTGCGGGATGGTTACGTCCACAAACACCGGTACTGCACCATATTGCAAGGCAGGCGTGACTGTCGTGGGAAAGCCGCAGGCCACGGTGATGATCTCGTCGCCGCGCTTGATTTGCCGGTCACCCAGTTCCGGTGCCGTCAGAGCTGAGAAAGCGATAAGGTTTGCAGAGGAGCCGCTATTGACCAGATGTGCGTATTTCACACCGAGCCATGCGGCAAATTCCTTCTCAAATCGATCGGCAAACCGACCGGTCGTCAGCCAGAAGTCCAGCGTGGCGTCGGTCAACGCGCACATCTCCTTCTCATCAAAAACACGGGCAGCGTAGTTGATACGGTCGCCGGGGACGAATGTATTCTTTTGTTCTTTGAAATCACGGTAATAGGCGGCAACCAGCTCCTTGATCTGCTGGCGCGCCTCTGCTTCATCTCTCCACCTCATCATATTTTCTGCACGCTCCTGTATCTAATAATTAATTACAAACAATCCAGTTGATTATAGAGTTCCCTCGGAAGTGCCGGCGACAGATCCTGACAAGGTACTCCCTGCGGAAGTGTCGGATGCAGCGGGGTGTCTTCCTCTATCATAAGCTCAAGTATCAGCGGATTTTTCCCTACCTCGAAGTCTATCGCCGCGTCTGCGTCTACTGCATTGATGCGGTGGTATTCGAATCCGTACACCGCTGCAACTGCCTCAAAACTCGGATAGCTATACCCACTGCCGACCGTGGTATGAACATAGTGCCCTGCGTACTTTGCTTTTTCGCGCTCCATGATCATGCCGGAAGACCGATTGTTCAGTATCACCACCGTCACCGGCAATTGCTCCTGCGCGATTAACTGCAGCTCCTGCATATTGAACTGCATTCCTTGGTCTCCAACAAAGCAAACAGTCGGTCTGCGCGTTGCGTAATACGCACCGATTGCCTTAGGAAGCGCGGAGCCAAGCACGCCGAAGGATCCAGAATACAGAATCCTGTTGCCACAATAGGCATAAGCGTACGCGGTAGTCACCCAAAAACTGTGATTTCCTACATCGCAAGTGAGCGCCGCGTCTTTACCGGCCATAAGAATGATCTTCTTTATTATGGCGACCACAGGTATCTCATCCCTGCCCTGCAGGACGTCGCGCAGCTCTTTGCAGACATCAAGCCAGTCATCGCTGCCGGAATAATGCAGATCCTTTTCCTCCAAAGCACGTAAAAAGTCCGCCGCGTCCGCCGCGTATCCCACGCTGTTGGGTATCTCGCGCTCAAGTTCCGCCGCGTCCACTTCAATGCGAACCGTAAATGACCGCTCTACGATAGACCGAAAGCTCTTTGAATTTGTAGGGAACGCCATTCGATTGCCCATCGCTATGATCAGGTCCGCTTTGCTGATGATAAAATTGCTGTGCCTAGTAGCGCGGCTTCCTACAAAACCAAAATACTCCTCCGCGTCCGGAATGATATCCTGTCCCGCGCGGCTGGAAAGTACGGGGATCTTAAATTCTTTTGCCACCCTTTTCAGGATCCGCACACTGCCTGTGTCCCGCACGCCATTCCCAATTAGAAGCACAGGTCTCTTTGCCATCTGGATCCTTTTTGCCGCATCCTCGGCCGCTTCCGCAGCTTGGCCGGCTTCATGCTGCACAGCGGGCTCACTCTGTAGCTCGACCTCCTGGTTCAAAACTTCGGTGAGAATATCCAAAAAAACCGGTCCTTTTCTGCCAGACACAGCACAGGCATAGGCACACATTACCTCCCGCTGCAGATCGGCAATACTGTCGACCCGTACGGCATACTTCGTCACTTGTTTCGCAAGACCCACTGTATCAATCTCTTGATTATTCAGTACGCGCATATGCTCATTGCGATCCACACTCCCATGCGCCGTAAAGAACATTGTGGGGATCGAATCGTAGTAGGCATCGGCAATTGCTGTAAGCATATTCGTAAAGCCGGGACCGCGTGTGGCATAGGCTACGCCAAGTTTTCCCGTTGCCTGCGCGTAACCACAAGCTTCATAGGCACCGCCCTGTTCGTGATAACACAAATGCGGCGTGATCTCCGGCGACCTTTGATCTACGGCGTACAGAAAATCCATAATTACCACACCGGGAATCCCGAAAATATCTGTTACTCCCTTCCCAACCAGGTAGTCAATGATCCATGCGGCACCTTTCATTTACACATTCTCCTCTCCTTTTCGGTCACTTTATCTCCATGAATCCAGCTCGTCATCATAAACATGCTGTATTTTCATGAAGTCCGGCGGCAATTTGTCAAACCATGCAAGATATCCGTCGTCGCAAGCTCTTTTTCCGCCGTTATTGATCTGCCATCCCGCCGGTACACGGCAGCGGAACAGTACCGCCACATTATGTCCCCGCTCTCTAGGGAAAGCCTTCTCCTCATCCACACCGCGAATAACGTTCTTTACAGCTATGGGCTTTTCTTCCCATGCAACAACTGTGCCGATCTCGCGCTGCGATGTTTCTTCAATGCAGTGGCGGAAGGTTTCGCCGTAATGCATACACCCTCCAGGTATATGCCAGCTGTCTGGATACCAAGGGTCATGTCTGCGAGCAAGCAAAAGCCGACCCTCCTCATCGGTTATCAGCAGATCCACATTCGCCAAAGGAACCAGTCCTGATATCAGCAGGAACAGTTCCTGCGGCATTCCCTCATTCGTGTTCAGTTGAGCCTCTCGTAGCGTTTCTACCGCTACCAGTTGCTCAGGCGTTAGTTTCAGCATTTACTTTCTCCTAGGAAATCCTCGATCTCCCGTTCCATCTCATCGGCTACATCGCCACCGGTCAGCCAATCCCGCGTCCACTGGCAGGTTTTGGCGATGGCCTCATCAATATGCCAGCGAGGCTGCCAGCCGAAGGTGGTCTTCAGCTTCGTACTGTCCAGCTTTAGAAAGTTCGCCTCATGCGGCGCGTCAGCCTCCGCCTGATTGACCCAGTCAAAGCCCGCGCCCCACTTTTTCTTGAACAGCTCCACCAACTCCCCGGTGGTCACACAGTCGCATTCATCAGGCCCTACGTTGTACCAACCGGCAAGCCGCCCGTCCTCGCACTGCCGCTGGGCGATCATGAGATACGCGAACAGCGGCTCAAGCACGTGCTGATAGGGGCGCGTGGAGTGTGGATTCCGCACACCGATGGGTGTGCCCGTCTGCACGGCGCGCACGCAGTCCGGCACAATGCGGTCTGCCGCGAAGTCACCGCCGCCGATCACATTCCCGGCGCGGGCGGTGGACACAGCCACACCGCTATTGGCGAAGAAGCTGTTGACATAGCTGTGTGTTACCAATTCCGAGCAGGACTTGCTGTTGGAATACGGATCGAAGCCGTCCAGCGGTTCATCTTCGCGATACCCCCACACCCACTCATTGTTGTGGTACACCTTGTCCGTGGTGACATTCAGAAAGCTGCGGACGCAGGTGTTCTGCCGGACACATTCTAAAATGTTCACCGTGCCCATCACATTGGTCTCGTAAGTATACGCCGGGTTTTTGTAGCTCTCGCGAACAATGGGCTGCGCCGCCAAATGCAGCACGATCTCCGGCTGTGCTGTATCGAATGCCGCTTTCAGCGCGGCAAAGTCGCGCACATCGCCGATGACCGAGGTCATATCCTTTGCCACGCCAGAGATCTCGAACAGGCTTGGCTCTGTGGGCGCGGGCAGAGAATATCCCGTGACCACAGCCCCGGCCATGGTCAGGATTTTACACAGCCAGCTGCCCTTGAACCCGGTATGCCCCGTGACAAATACGCGCTTACCGCGGTAAAAATCCAAATTCATGTAGTCCATCAGTCGGCCCACACTTTCCACGGGGCTTGTCCGCTGGCCCATAGCTTCTCCAGCATGGCCATTTCCCGCTTGTCATCCATGCACTGCCAAAAGCCTCGGTGGGTATACGACATCAGCTGCCCCTGCTCTGCCAATGTTTGAAGGGGTGTACGCTCAAATACACAGGCATCGCCGTCCAGCAGGTCAAAAACCTGCGGCTCCAGCACCATATACCCGGCATTGATGAGTGCACCGTCCGCCGCGTTCTTTTCGCGGAAGGAGCGAACGGCGTTATCGCCGCCGATGTCCAGCACGCCCTTCTGCTGCTGTTGGATCACCGCTGTCAGCGTGGCCAGCTTGCCGTGTGCGCGGTGGAATTTCAGCAGTTCCGCGATGTTTACGTCGCACACGCCGTCGCCGTAAGTCATCATGAACGGCTCGTTGCCCACATAGGGTTGTATGCGCTTGATGCGCCCGCCGGTCATGGTGTTCAGGCCGGTGTCCACCACCGTGACCTTCCACGGCTCGGCGTGGTTATTATGTACGGTCATTTCATTCTGACCGTGGGTAAAATCAAAGGTAATGTCACTGGTGTGCAGGAAGTAATCCGCGAACCACTCCTTGATCAT
>UMCW01015927.1_pt1 | contig 19708 bp, 30 predicted proteins | sample 1964321 | NCBI WGS metagenome assembly UMCW01 (sample SAMEA4835977, study PRJEB28245) | human gut metagenome | biome: gut microbiome; material: fecal sample | place: Denmark | collected 2008
TAGTTAGATTATATAAGAAGTTGGTTTTAGATGAGAAAATATCTATTAAATTTAAAAATCAAGAAATGGTAACTACTATTGTTAATGAAATTAAAAAAGTAATTAAAGAATATATTAAAAGATATAATGCTTATGCAAATGTTGAGAAAGAATTATATAGACTATGTGATGAAAAAGGAATTAATTGGAGAAAAGATGATAAACATCTTAGTAAAACAGATAAATCATTTATGCAGTCAAAATATAAAGAACTAGTTAAACAAAATAAACAGATATCTAAACAGCTATGTAAATCTAATTATAATATTAATTATTTAAAAACTTGTATGGATGAGTATAAAGAAAAGGGAGAATATGCTTTTACATATGATGGACAAAAAGATAATATATGTGTAGAATATTTCGATGTTATAGAATCTCTATTGGAACAATATAAACAAAATGAATCAGGAATACTTGTTAATGATTTTATAGTATATACTGAAAGCTTTTTAAAAGGAAATATATATAAAGAAGTTCCTATATTATCTTCAATACATATGATGAAAGGTGGAGAAGCTGATAATGTATTTATTATTGATTATCCAAGATTTCCTTATGTATATTCAAATCAAACTGAAGATGCTCAGCAACAAGAAAAGAATTTACAATATGTAGCTTTAACTAGACCTAAAAAGAATTTATATTTATGTAGAATATCAAGATGTAGAAATAGAGAGACAGAAGAAGATATAGATAGATTAAATACAAAGTGTGAATTTGATGTTAGAGCCGCTTTAAAAAGAGGAGAGTGTTAATAGTGGATGAAAATTTAGATGCTATTGCTCACGAAATATGGGTTTATAAAAAGGGAAGGGGAAGCTCTTTTACTAGAGCTTCTCAATTAATAAGTTTAAGACTTGGATATTATTGTAAAGAGCAGAATATAGCTTTTAATTTATGCAAAGAATATTTAGCTAAAATATTTGAATATGTTAATTCTTTAGATGAAGCTGTAACAGTGAAAACTTATAATATATTTGATATTAGAGAAAAGATATTAGATATAGTAGGAGCAGAATCAGATAATCAAATATTTTATAGAGAAACTTTATTAAAAGATGGGCAATTACTTGCTGTTAAAGAAAAAGAAGATATAAAGTTATTATTATACATGTTAAATATGACTATCTATTGTGTTACTTTAGTTAACGAAAAAGTTAGAGATATTAAAGAAATAAAAGAATTTAATATATAAGAGTTTATTTCCAATTATAATAATAGTAAAATATTAATGATGATACAATGAGAGGGGATATAATATGAATAAATACAAATTTACTTATTATTTAAATACTGCTACAGCAGAAAGAAGACCTACTACAAAAGAAGATATTGAAAATGATTGGAAAGAAGAAGAACAAGAATTTAATTCTGATTTAGAAGCTTTTGAATATGTATATACAGATATTTTAGATGAATATGAAGCAGGCTTATATGATTTAGATGAATTTTATAATGATTATGAAGCTACTACTGATAATGACAAAATAGAAGCTTTTAAAAGCTATTTTGATAGTTGTGATGTTGGTGATGGCTCAACTATTATAGTTCAAATAAAAAGAGATAATGAGGTAATTTATGATTCTGGTTTTAGTAAAGATGATCTTATAAATGATGAAGAATTCGATGATGAAGAATTCGATGATGAAGAATTTGATGAAAACTTATCTCTAGTGGAAGTAACTATGAAAAAATTATCTGAAGATTTAGAAGAAGATGAATTAAATATGTATGATTTAGTAGAAAGTATGATAGATAAATTAAACGAAATTTCTAAGGAAGATGGGTTATACTGGGAAGCTAATGAAATATACAATAATTGTGCTATAACAGAGGATGAGACAGATCAATATATGGAAATATTTGTATATAAAGATAAAGAAGGAAATATAAAATATAGTACAGATGAAGAACATGCTGATTCATATGATACTGTAGAAGATGCTTATGAAGCTTGTATGTGGAAAAGTGCTGAATAATATATTAATTAAAAATAGAGGGTGTTAATAAAACCCTCTATTTTTATGCTTCAAAGATGTTATTATAAATAGGAGGTAGAAATATAATGAAAATATTGCTATATTCAGATTTACATATTAGTAGAACGAGTTCTATAATGCCTACTATTATTTCTAATTCAAAATATACATTTAGACAAAATATGATTATTGAATTAGGTAAATTTCTAACTTTAATTGCTGAAAATGAAAAACCTGATTTAATAATAAATTTAGGAGATACCTTTGATCAATGTACAATAACATCTTATGATGTACAAACTGCTAGTGAATTTTTTAAACAATTCGAGAAGTTATCTAATATAAAACATTATGTTCTAGTTGGAAATCATGAGATGGTTAATCAAAATTTTAATGCAATTGCTTTATTGAATAATATTTCAAATATTGAAGTAATTGATGAACCCTGTACGATAGGAGAATTAGCATTTTTACCATATTGTAATTATAAAGATATTTTAGACTTTCCTGAAGGTAAATATCTATTCTCACATCAAGATATTCAAGGATCTATTATAAGAGGAGACTTTACATTACCTGAAGGAATATCTACTGATGTATTAAAAGCTAATTATAAATTGGTCTTTAATGGTCATATACATAAATCAAGTATAAATCAAAATGTGATAAATATAGGATCTATATCAACACATAGTTTTAGTGATGATAATGAAGGAGTTCCTCAATGTTATATATTTGATACTGAAACTATGGATTTAAAAACATTTAAACCAAATGTATGTCCTTTATTTAGAAAGTTTGAGGTCAAAGATAACATTGATAATTTAAAAACATATGTTAATAAATTAGATGATACCTATAAGTATATACTTCATGTTATCTGTCCTTTTGAGATAAAAGAAGATATTAAACAATATTTACAAGATAACCCTAAAATTTTAAATAGTAGAATAAGTACTAAAATTGAAAAACAAGTCAAAGAAACTATAGAACAAGAACAAATTAATTTACAAGCTAATATAGATATAAATCAATCTTTTAAAGATTTCTTAGATATTACTGAATTAAGATTTCCTAAAGAAAATTATATAGAAGTAATGAAAGGAGTAATTTAAATGAGTAATTATAATAAACTTGAAAATAATATAATGGATACTAAAACATCTATTATTCCTGATAATTCTAATGAGTGTATGACAGAGGAGTTTGCACAAAGAGTAAGAGACCATGAAGACATATGTAATTATCTTCATGATTTATATATACGAAAAAATAGAGATTATGGAAGTAGTGTTACAGATACATTTAATAAATATGGGTTAGTTTCATTTCTTGTCAGAATTGAAGATAAATTAAATAGAGTTAGAACCTTAAATGAAAAAGGTAGAGCTAAAGTAACTGATGAATCTTTAATGGATACTTTATATGATTTAGCAAATTATGCAATGTTAGCTATTATAGAATTAAAGGAGGCTAATAAATGAATATAAAATTTACATCAATTGAATTAAGTGGATTCAGAAGTATAGATCAAGCTAAAATCAGTTTAGATAATCAAGGAATTGTTATAGTTAAAGGTATTAATGAGTATGAAGATAATGCTACTTCAAATGGATCTGGAAAATCTTCTATTTTTGAAGGTATAATATATGCTTTATTTGAAGAAACAAGTTCTGGAGAAAAAGATGTAGAAAATAGAATACTATGCAATGGCTTTACTATAAAGTTAGAATTTATAATAGACAATATTAATTATACAATTTATCGTGAAGGCAAAAAAGGTAAAACCTCTGTAATTTTGTATAAAGATAATGTAGATATATCAGCTAGAACTAAATCAGAAACTAATAAATTAATTTTAAGTATTTTAGGAATATCTAAAAGTATATTTTTGGATACAATATTTTTATCACAAAATGCTGTAACTAATTTAGCTTCATTACAACCAACTGCTAGAAGAGAACGTTTAGAAGTTTTAACAAATACAGATTATACAATTACTTTATTTAAAGATAAAGTAAAGGAACAACAATCTCTATATGAAGATCAGTGCAATAACTTACAGAGTAGTTTAAGTAAATTACAGGGTAATAAAGAAAGTCTACAACAACAATTGACTGAAATTAATTATAAAATTGAAGAAGTCAATAGACAAATAGCTCAAAGAGATTTATTAGGAAACATTGATAGTATAAATAATGAAATAGAAGTAACTAATAAAAATATTGAAATTCAAAAAGATGATTTAAAGAATAAAGAAGAGGAAATTGAAGTAATTCAAAAAGAAATAACAGACTTTATTCAAACCGGTAATGAGGATAATCAATTGAAAATTGAACAATGTGAGAAAATTAATAATCTAAAAAAAGATTTAGATAATAACAATAATTCTATAAATTTAAATAATTATCAAATTGAACAATCTAATAACAATATTGATAAAGAAAAAAGAGAAATTGAAAAAATTAAAAATAGTGATACTTGCCCAACTTGTGGTAGAAAATATGAGAATATAAATGAAGAACATATTAATAATATAATTAAAGAACATGAGGATCTAATAAATTTAGAATTACAGAAACAGATGGATTATAAAAATAATAATGAAGGTTTCTACAATAATATAAAAGACATTGAGTTTAGAATATCTGATGAACAAACAATACTCAATGAGATTGATAATAGGATATATTTATTTAATGAAGAACTAAGAGCTAAAGAGAATAAGAGAACTTTAAGAACATCTGAAAAACAAACTATAAATAATAATATAAATGTTTTAAATAATCATTTGAATGAATTGCAGTTTAAGAAAGATCAAATTTTATCATTTAAAGTAGGTAATAAAGAAGAGTTTGAAAAAATGCAAATAGATATTCAATCTAAGATATTAGATATAGAAAAAGAGGTTAATGAAATTAATTTAAATTATAATAAAACTCTAGATTTAGTAAATACAGCGAAACATATGATTCAGCTAATTACTAAAGAATTTAGAACATACTTACTTCAAAATAGTCTTAAATATTTAAATAAAACTTTAGAAAACTATTCTAAGCAGTTATTCAGTAATGATGGAGATGTTATAAAAATTGAAGAAAATGATACTAAGTTAGATATTACTTTAGGAAATGCTTCATATGAAAGTTTATCTGGAGGTGAAAGAACAAGAGTTAATATAGCCTTACTTTTAGCTCAGAAATCTTTAGCTCAGATGATAGGTAACATAAGTTGTAATATTATTATCTTAGATGAAATTTTAGGATATTGTGATGGTCAAGCTGAAACTGTTGTAATTGATTTAATAACTAAAGAATTAGATTCACTTGAAAGTATTTATATGGTATCTCATAAAGAAATTCCTATTGGTTATGATAAAGAACTTATTATAATTAAAGATAAGTCAGGTTTGAGCAAAATAAAAAACTATTAGAAAGGTGAGAAGAAAAGTGGACAATCCATATATATGGCTTGGATTAGGAGAACTAATTATTATAGCTATTATAATTATAATTAAACTAATATTTAATAGGTTAGAAAATAAAAAACTAGATAAAATAATTAATTTTTTAGATAGAAAAACCAAAGAAAATAAAAACAATACAATGGATGATAAATTCAAGGAATGTTTAAAAATAATAGAAAATAATAAGAGGGATTAGATTATGATAATATTAAAAGTTTTATTTATATACTCATTATTTGTTGTATTAACTTATTTTATACTTGCTTTATTAATCAAGACTAATCAAGGAGTTGATCCTGAAGCTGATGCAGCTTTTCAAGATAATACGGCTAGAATGATGGCTTTGTTAGTTGCTAGTATAATATGGCCGATATCAATCATTTTAATAATTTATAATAATGTAAAAGGAGATTTAAAAGATGGAAAGAATAATTAAATTTGAATTTGTAGAGAGGGTAAAACAATTACCAAATTTTGGAGCTGAAGGGAGTTGTACTAGATTACCTGAAAGAAGTACAAAAAAAGCAGCTGGATATGATTTTTATAATCTAGAAGAAGTAACTATAGAGCCTAATGAAATCAAATATGTAAAAACAGGTGTAAAAGCAACATTCCCTGAAGATATAGCACTATTGTTATTAAATAGAAGTTCTAATCCAAAGAAGAAAGGTTTAGAACTAGCCAATGGAGTAGGTTTAGTTGATGCTGATTATTATAATAACCCAGATAACGAAGGTGAAATTGCATTCGCTTTTAAAAATACTAAGTCTGAACCTGTTACCCTACAACCAGGTGAAAAACTTGGACAAGGAATGTTTGTTTCTTATTTCACAACTATTGATGATAATGTTGAGAAAGAAAGACAAGGTGGTTTTGGAAGTACTGGAGCATAAGGAGGTATTATTTTGTATAAGTTTAAATTAGTTAAACCTTATCCTTTATGGAAGGTTGAATATGAAGAATTTCAATATAAATTAACTGACAAAAGATCTGTATTTAGAATATATGTTAAACCTACTCAAGAATCTAATTACATAAACTTGTATAATACGAATTCATTACCTTGGGCTCAAATAGCTTTAAGAAAATTACAAGACATATTTGATACTCAAATCATTCATATATTAGAAGAAGGGGAAGAATATTATCCAATGTTCGAAATTAATTCTCAAGTATATAAAACTTTATATACTTTTCCTGAACAGAGTTGTATATGTGGAACTAATATTCCTGGAAATCTAAGATATGGAGAATTTAGTGTAGATGCTGAGAAGTTTGATTATGTTAGAGATTTTGTATTTTTCTATGAGAGAGGAACTTGCTTAGTAAAAGGTAATCAATTGTTTATAGATGGGGATTTAATATATAATAGTCAGCAACTAAAAGATTTATGTGATAGTATAAATCAAGATTTCAGAAACTTAGATATAATACCAGATAAATTAATTGATTATATAATAAATAAATATCCAAATGTACATAATTATACATGTAATATGTATTCTGCTTATAATCTAGAAAGGAGAAGTACTAATAATGAGTAAGGTTATTTTTGAATTTGATGAGCGAGAAGACAATCAAGATATAAATATTATTGTAAACAGGGCTGAATTATTAGGGGCTGCCTATAAATTATCTGATTTATTTAGAAAAATATATAATGGCAAAATATATAATGAGAATGACTGTATATATTTGAAAAAAGATGGTAGTAAAGCTACAGCTGAAGATTATTCAAGTGGAGAATTATTATCTGGTGGTGAATATTATTTAAGACAAAAATATATTGAAGATGAATTAGATGATATTTTAAATAACATTAGACATTTAATAAATTATTAATAAGGAGGAGTATATATGTCACTTATAAATTTTGCTCAAGATGAGTTAGATAGATTATTAAAAAATTGTACTGATGAAGAAGCACTAAAAATGCAAAAAATGATGAATGATGGTATTATGAAAATTATTAAAACATTCAGTGATGAAGGTCATACAGGATTTTCTGCTAATTATGCATTGAATATATTAGATAGATTATTAAGATTTCAACCTTTATCAGCTTTAACAGGAGAGGATGATGAATGGGAAGATGTCTCTGAATATCAAAATGGAAAAACTTTATATCAAAATAAAAGATGTCCTGCTGTATTTAAAGATGAAAATAGATCTTATTATGTAGAAGCTAAAATATTTTCAGATGATAATGGTCATACTTGGTACACAAGCAAAGATAGTAGTATTGATATCGAATTTCCATTTAATGTTCCTTTATATCCAGAAAATGTTATTACTACAGATAAAGATGAATGGAATAACATACAAGAACAATTACTAGATATAATTGAAAATAATTTTGGTCTTAAATATAGAGAACTTATTACAGAAAAAACTCCTCTTACTGATATAATAGCTAAAGAAAATTTTGAAGAGTTAGAAAACTTAATAAAAGAAAAGTTTGATAAATCACAATTAAATTATAGTATTAATGATTGTGTATATTTCTGGAATTTAATAAATTTAGTTATAAATGGTTCTAACTAAGGAGGTGCTTTATAAATGAAAAAATCTGATATTGAGCAAATTATAGATCATTTAAAAGAAATTAAAAAAGTGAGTGATATACAAAACTATACTGTATCTACAAGTATAAATCAGCATTTAATGAAAATTACTCCACTTTTAGAAAATGAATTAGATAGATTAAGTAGAGATAAAGTAACTGTTAATTGCCCAGCTATTATAATAATAAAAGCTGATGAAAAAACTAATAATAAATCTTTAACTGATTTTATTAATGAAAAATTACAGGAACTTGTAATGAATGATTATAAAATAATAGACTATGGTATAGAATATGCTAATAATGAAATTTTAGCATATATTAAATATACAAGCTAGTTTAAATTTTGGAAAGATGTTATATAATATATAGTGAAAGAATAATAGGAGAATTTATAACTATGCAATATTATATAAAAATTTTTAACAAAAATACTAATGAGTTAATTGGATACTATAAAGAGACAGGTAAAACTTGTATATCCAAATTAATGAATGGTATAAAATATTTTGATAATGTTAATGATGCTTTAGAAAAAGCATTAGATATGGATGAAGGCTTTGTGCGAGATAAAGATAGACACTATTATACAGCACATGCTATAGTATTTGGTGATTCAAGCAGAAAGCCTCCTTTAGAAGTAAAAAAATCTAAAAAAGAAAAAGAGGAGGAATTACAAGATGAAATTAATGCCTTTATACGAAAAAATAGTTGTCATTTTGAAGAATAAACAAGAAATAAAATCAAGTACTGGTTTAACTTATACTAAAGATATGAGTATAAGTGCTAATAGTACAATGGTAGCAGAAGTTGTAGCTGTAGGTGAAGGTAGATTATTAGCTGATGGAACTATAATACCTTTAAAGGTTAAAGTAGGAGACACTATTATATTTTCTAAGATGCAAGGAGAAAGTTATAATGATGGAAAAGATGATTATACAATATTAAGTGAACAGAATATCTTAGCTATTTTAAAGGAGGAAGAAAATGGAGATAAGTAGTGTAAGAATAAAAAGAAATAATAATCATGATGATGCACTATTAGGTGTAGCAAGTGTTGAATTTGATAATTGTTTTATAATACATGATATTAAATTAATACAATTAAAAGATAAAAGAATAATTAGTTTTCCTAATAAAAAAGTTAAAAAATATACAGTTAAAGATGGTGAATATAAAGAAAATTTTGAATTTTCTGATATAGCTCATCCTTCTAATAAAGATTTCAGAGAATATATTGAGACAGAATTATTTAAAATATATGATAATGAGATAGAAGGAGGGAAATAAAGAAAATGAGTAAAGTAATTAAATATGATCAAGACGCTAAAGATGCTATAATAAAAGGTATCGATGCTGTAGCTAATATTGTAAAAACTACTGTAGGACCAAAGGGTAGAAATGTATTAATTAGAAATCAAGTTAGTCAGCCTATTATTACTAATGATGGTGTTACTATTGCAAAAGCAGTTGAGCTTAAAGATAATATTGAAGATGCAGGAGCACAACTAATAATTCAAGCAGCAAACAAAACAAATGAAATAGCTGGAGATGGTACAACTACAACAACTATATTAGCTCAAGAAATGATTCATAGATACTACGCTGCAATTGAATCTAGTAACTCTAATATTAATGTAGTGCAAACACAAAAAGAAATGATAAAAGCAAGCAATGATATTAGCGATTATTTAAAATCAATTGCTATTCCTGTAACAGATAATGAAGCTATTGAAAGAGTAGCAACAATATCGAGTGGTAATGCTGAAACAGGTAAATTGTTAGCACAAGCATTTGAACAAGCTGGAGAATATGGTTCAGTAATAATTGAAGATAGTAAAACAGGTTTCGATAATTTAATATCTATTCAAGGAATGAAATTAACAAACGGATCAGTTACTCCTTATTTATTAAATGATAGAATAAGTGCTAAATCAGAGGTAGTGGATGTAAGAGTTTTAGTAACTAAAGATAAATTAGATAGTGTATCTGATTTATTACCTTTATTAGATACAGTTGTTAAACAAGGAATAAAGTTACTTATAATTTGTGATGATATAGATTTTGAACCATTAAATATGATTCTTATGAATAAGGCAAAAGGAGCTCCTTTAAATATTTCTATAATAAGATTACCTGGATTTGGTGAATTAAGAGAAAACTTAGTTGAGGATATATGTATTGCAACAGGAGCAACTTTAATGGGTAGAGATATTGGATTACCTGTAAAAGATTTCCAACCAGATTATTTAGGAGAAGCTGAACAAATTACAGTAACTATAAATGATACTGTAATTAAATTTAAAGATACATCTAGTACAGGCCTTGATTTATTACAAGATAGAAAGAATAGAGTTGAAGAATTAAGTCTAACAATGAATAATATTGAAGTTTCACAGCAAGAACAATATAAGAGAAGAATATCTAATTTGACAAGTGGTATTTCTGTTGTAGAAGTTGGAGGAAATTCTGAGGTAGAGATAAAAGATAGGAAGTTAAGAATTGAAGATGCCATCAATTCTGTACAGGCAGCTAAAGAAGAAGGTATTGTACCAGGTGGAGGTTACAGTTTCTTAATGGCTTATCAAAATAACAAAGATAATGAAGTTAACTTTGGAGAAGGTATTGTTTATAGTTCATTAACAGCTGTATTAAAACAAATTGCTGAAAATAGTGGACTTAATGGTGAAGATGTTTTACAGAACTGTAAAGAAAAAGAGTTAGGTTATAATGCTTTGACTAACAATTATGAAAATTTAGTTGAGACTGGTGTAATAAATTCAGCTAAAGTTGATAGATATAGTTTAATAAATGCTACATCAATAGCTTCAACTGTAATAACAATGGGTGGAGTAATTGTAGATGAAAATAGTCCTGAACAAAATGTATTACAATTACAAACATCTAATGGTGTAATGTTATAATTATTTTTTAAATAGAATGAGGTAGAATTAAAAATATGGATGGTAATATAGTTTATAATAAATGCCAAAGATGTAATAGAGTATTAAAATCTGAAAAAGCCAAACAGAGAGGTTTTGGTGACTATTGCTGGAAATTATATAATTTAGAAGTAAAGAAAGCTAAACCTTGTTTATTAGATACTTTTAAACCTAATAAAAAATAATTAATTCCATGAGCTATCAATATTCTATTTTTCTACTATTGATAGCTCAATTTGTTATAATAATATAAAGAGAGGTTATAAAAATGACTATAATTATTTGTGTATATAATATTGTTGTAATAGTATTACTTATTTTACTAATTTATACTATAATAAAAATGAATAGATATAAAAATGAATTAGAGACTGAGAAGGATATATTTTTATATAATAAAAATAAAATTTCTATGATAGAATATCATTATAGAAATTTTAAAGAAGGTCAAAATGCATTTACAACATTAAGAAGAATTTCTGATACTTTAAAGGATTTTTATAATTAATGAATATAAAAATTATTTCAGCAACAGATCCTTCTATACTAGAAACAAGTTTACAACAGTTTTTAAATACAATTGATGAAGATAAATTTAATATAGAATTACAATATCAAACCTCTTATACAAAAATTCATAATATGGATAAATTAAACTATTCTGTATTAGTTATTATTAGAGAGGGGAATTGTAATGAGAAAAAATAAAATAGAACCTATTCAATATATAACTATAGATGTGTATAACCTTTATAATATTCCTGTTATTGTAAGAGATAAGACAAATAATATATTACATATGAGCAGTATACTGAAAACAGGAGGATTTTATAATATACGAAGAAATCTTATTAATTTAATTGATGATTTATTGAATAAATATGAAATTAATATGATCATTTTAGAACAAAATCAATTATTCATAGATAAGATTGATAGGCACCCTGATCCTTTTGTACTTCGAGATATACAATTAGGTTATGGTATTAAAATATCAATAGATGACAAATATCATAATACCATAAAATATATTTTAGGTTTACCTGAGATGGAGTGGAGAAAACAAGTTTTAAACTCTTCAGTTAAATATTCAATTGATTTATACAAATCTCATATTTTACAACAATCTATATCTTCTGAGTTATTAACTACAATTGAGCAAAACAATTATTATAAAGCGCTTTGTTTAAGTGAAAGTATATGGTTTGATAGATTAATGGATAAAAAATATCAGATCAATAAAGGAGATTGATCAATATTGAAGAAGAGTGATTTAGAAAGAAAAATAAGTAAAATCTTAGGAGAAGAAGAAACTTTTATGCTGAGTTTAATACTTTTAGCTCACATGCATGATGATAAAAAATATGAAAATTTATCTGAATTAATTTTTCTATTTGATAATTATAAAGGTTTCAAACAATTTATAAAATATTATGAAGGAACTTCTATAGATGTACCTACAATTAAAGAATTAAAACAGGCTTTAAGACTGCTTGCATTATTTCAAAAGGTAAAAATAGATAAAAAAGATTTTGATCACGCTTATGAAGAACTTAAAATCAAAGATTTAGGTTTATCTAAACAATATTGTCAAGATGAATTAAATAAATTTTATGATTATTTACAAAAGGATGGTGCTATAACTCTTAAACAAATACGCAAATTATCAAAATTATTATAATGAGGTGATTTTGTTGAGAGTAAGAAAGCATTTTAGAACTAGTATTGTTACTATAGATTATATAATTTCTGATTTTAGTTTTAATAGAATAAGTAATAAAGAAGTTTATTTAAAGTATTGTGTTAATAAAAGAATACAGAAATTAAGTGAAGATTATGATAAAAAATTAGATAGAATATTGAATTTTATAATTTTACATTGTGATTATGATAATATGCCAATGAACGCTTTATCAAAAGTTATATTATCTTTATCTCATGTAACAAATGTTTTATCTAAGGGATTCATAGCATTAATAGATGATTAAGGAGTTAGATTATATGTTAATAATTGGGTTTAGAGGGATAGGAAAGACGGCAATAGCTTCTAAATATAGTGATAAAATTATTGAAATAGATCCAAGTACATTTAGACAAGATTCTAATTGGCCTATTAATTATATAGAGAATATAAAGGGCGCTATTTTAAATTATGAAATAGTTATAATACCTTATATAGAGGAAGTAATATTATGTTTAGATGCCTTAAATATAGAATATACTTTAGTTTATCCTGATGAAACAAATAAAGAAAAATACTTGCCATTTTGGAATGAATTTGATATATTTAATAAATCTAATAAATCTAAAATTATTTTAGAAAAAGATGAAAATATTGAACAAGCTTTATCTCAAATGTATGATTGGATAGTTATTAAAGATGATAAAAATAGTTTAGTTGAATCTAAAAGTGATTTAGAAGGTATTCCAGAAAATAAAAATAAATTAAGTTTAGATCAATTATTAAATGAAGATTTAGAAATAACTGAAGCAGATGTTAGAGATTTAAAAGCTACTCAAAATAAATTAAAGGTAGGTATGTTACTTCAAGCTAAAAATAGTTTAAATAGAGTATTAAAATTATCTAATGTTTTAGATAGATTATATGATAAGTTAATTGATCGTATAGATAATAGTCTTGATACTACAGATACTGCTAGTTTAATGTATACTACTGAATATATAGCTAAAGCTTTAAATGAAACAAATCAATTTATAGTGTCTTTAATTAGCAATGAAAAAATTCAAAACTTTTTCATTATTGATAATAGTAGTGTTATTAATGTTAATGATGATCGTATAGATATAAATAGTAGAGAAAAAATTCGTAAAGCTGTAGAAATAGTTATGGATAATATAGATTATTTTGAACAAGGGCAATATGAAAATATGAAAAATCCAAATTTAATTGAAGCTGAAGGAGAAGTTAAAGATGCCAATAATTAAACCTAGTCAATATGAATGTGATAAAATGAAAATTGGAGATATGGTTTTTGTTAATAAACCCACTTTTTTATATAGTTGGTTTAGACGACACTTTTTAAAAAATTTACCTAAAATTAAAGTAGTTAAAAGTTGGCAAGAGCCTAATGAATATGTTGAATATTATCAGGAAGATTGTGTTCTAGTTCAAGCTTGGGAACTCCAATGTATTCAGACATATGAAAATGAGGTTCCATATAAATTAAGCTTAAATCCCACAGATCCTGGATTTAGCACAAAACTTTTAAAAACTTTTAAAGTAGGTTTATATAATACTCAATTAATTTTTAAAAATAATTTAACATTAACTATTCCTACAGAATTTTTTGATAGAGCTATTAGAGCAAATCAGCTACAGCTAAAAACAATTGATGATAATAGAATAATACAAGAAAGTTTAAAATTTCAAAGGTATAAGGGATATCATTTTAAACAGCAAGTAGAAAATAGAAATATAACAGAATGGATTCCTTCTTATTGTTCTGTCTGCGGTGAACCTGTTATTTTTAGATTTAATGATGATAGAGTTGTTATAGAAAATAGATGTAATTGTGGTGTATTAAAGTTAAATATGTCTGAATTAACCTATGATGAATTAGCCGTTTGGTTTACTAATCAAATTAATCCAGATATTAAAAGAATATATACTGATTTTTGGTTTAATAAGGAGACGAATAAAGTTGAGCAATGATACTATTAAGAGATTTAATGAATTAAATAAAGATAATAATTTAATATGTACAGAGCAAGAACTACAAGAATTTTTAGTTTCAGGACTACTTTTTGAGACTAAAAATCATTATGTGGATAGATTACAAAATAAGGTAAATGTAGATATTATAAAAACAAAAGTATCTAATTTTAATATTAATTTAAATAATCTTATTGGTATTTGTGAAGAAAAATGTAAAAGTCTTAAAATAAATAAAATATATTGTATGTCTGAAAGTTGTTATAATAAGTATAAAGAAAATGGAATGATAATATCTCAAGGCTCAGAAGAATATTTTAGATTATTTGAAAAAGAGTTATGGTTAGTATATAAATTTTAGTTTTGAAGCGTTCCATTTTTTAAAATCTATATTATAATAAATGGAGGTAGTATAATGGAAGATAAACAAATCTTTGAAAAATGGGAAGAGTTTAAATCTTTATTAAAAAGTACAAATAGAGAAGGAATTGAAAACATTATTACTTGGTTAGATGAATCAGATTTTAAATTTGCTCCTGCGAGTACACAATATCACAGTTCTATAAGAGGAGGATTATTATATCATTCATTACAAGTATATTATCATATGTATGATTTTAGTAATTTAATTCAATTTTTTGGTTTAACACCTGATACTATTATAATTACAGCATTATTACATGATGTTTGTAAAGTAGATACTTATACTGTATCTTATAGAAATGTTAAGCAAGAAGATGGTAATTGGATCAAAATGCCTTATTTTACAGTAGATGAACAGATTCCTTATGGACATGGTGAGAAAAGTGTATGGTTGTTAAATAAAAAAGGTTTAAAAACAACTGTAATAGAGGATATGATGATAAGATCACATATGGGAGCTTTTAGAGATAATCAATATCTTAATGATGTTTCTCACAGATTTAGCAAATGTCCTCAGTCATTAATATTACATTTTGCAGATATGTTATCTACCTATACTACAGAAAGTTCTGATTTACAACAAAGATATAAAGATCAATTACTTGGAAGAAATATTAATGAATGTCTTCAAGAATTAAATAAACCAAAAACTATAAAATATAATGGAGTAGAATATCAAATAGCTCCTGATAATATTGAAGCTGATGGTACTAAAATTATTCCATTAATATTAGAAGATGGAACTAGTATAAATGTTTATGCTCCTTATGGAGATGGATTACCATTCTAGATAGAGGAGGATTTATATGAAAAAATTTACAGAGCAAGAAATAAATAATTATCCTATATTAAAAGAGTTAAAACCTTATACTAATAATGAAGAAATATGCTCTACTATCAGTACTAAAGGTTTAACAAATTTAAAAGAATTAATAGATAAAAAACTAATTAATATTACTTTTATACCTAAAGATACTTTAGAAAATGAACACAGTATTTTATTAGAAGTAGCTTTAGATGATAATAATGAGGAAGTTCAAGAAAGATATATTTATGTCTCTTCAGAATTATTTAAAGATTTAATAAGTAAATTTCTAAATTAAGGAGTAATAAAATGGAAGATTTTTTAATTAATTATCATATAACTAGAGAACAAGCTGAAATTATATGTAATCATTTTAATAAAAATATGAATGATTTGGAAGAGTATGAGATATGTGAATTATTAGATGAAATTATTGACGAGATATAAAGATGTTATATATTATATAAATTCAATCATTTTTAACCTGATATAAATATTTTTTAAGGGAGTTATTATTTATATCAATCCCTTGTTAATAAACTCCCATTCCAACCCATATGATTTGGGTAAGAAAGTTTCGTTAAGGGACGTTGAACTTTATAATAAAAACTCCCTAGAGGGCTGGAATGTCTATAACAAGCGTATCCTAGGCAACAGAGGATTCTTAATGTAAAGTTGCTGTCGCTATGCAGGAATAGTAGGTTGAAAACAGAACTAACCTAGAAGTTGTAATCTAAAGAGAGTTCAAGGGCGCTTTGTACCTGTTATTACAACCAAATCGAAGCTGACTAGAATTCAAGAGGAATCGGTTGTTTATTTGCCTTAATAAGTTTCTTTCCATAAAGAAACAAGGCTGATCATAAATAATAATTTTGTAAAATATAGATATAGGACAGGATAGTCCTTTATAAAACCACTGGGAAGGAAAACCTAGCAAAAACCAATCATTATGTTACTATATCAAATTATCCATCAGGTATAGTAACACCATCAACATAAAGTTTGGTAGTTTAACTTAAAACTACCACTCCTATATGCCACTTTAGCTCAGTTGGTAGAGCGCGAAACTTGTAATTTCGATGTCGTCTGTTCGATTCAGACAAGTGGCTCCATTGTAATAAAGGTTGTGCCTTATATTACATCTTAGATTAGCTTAACAATAGACCCTGTTAATAATAAGAGATGGTGTAGATATATTTCAAAGGTAAAGGCTCTTATCGATAGCTAATCTAATTTATATCGCGAGATGATAGCAATTGGCAGCTGGCCAGGCCCATCACCTGGAGGTCGTAGGTTCGAATCCTACTCTCGCAACCAAAAGATACTCTCCAACCAAATCCTTGTTGGGCCGATAGAGGAATGTGCAGGACTAGGTACCCTGTAAAGAGTATCATTTATATATTCTCATATAGCTCAGTTGGTAGAGCGTTCGGCTGTTGAATGTTAGCAGCCTTGTGAAGAAATTCATAAGTGAAAAACTTCGCTAAGTCGGTGAAACCTTTAAAATGGTAACGCCGAGCAAGGAATATTTAAGAATATTCTATGTGTAGAGACTTTACACGAAGCACCTAAAGATTAAATTCATGGTGAAGACAAAGTCCAGACTACAAGGTGAAAACAATGTAGTAAAGTAACCGAAATGTCGTAGGTTCGAGTCCTACTATGAGAGCCATACGGGAAATTACCTAACATCATTTGTTAGAAGGTACCTGACCGTAACCAAGCGGCTTATATAACTGCTGCGCACTTATATACGAGCTAACATCGTTAAAGTTGAGGTTGGTTTAAGATTATCCAAGTTGTGAATACAGATGGTTATACTTGCAAGATAACGGACTGTTGAAATCTTAATGGGATTGCAATTAACACAGTGATGTTAATGAAGAATTTGTTTGAAATAACAAATGCTAATATTAGTTTGGCTCTATTGTAGTGATAGAGTGCGGATATGTATAACGTTCAATGCATATCTACGAGATCTGATAAAACATAAACAGATTTAGGTAGGCTAATATTTAAGCTGAAGTCACTGAGCTAAAGGTGAATTATACTTTGGTTATAAATAGGTGTCTATGCGAAAGCTTTTTGTTTAGTAGTTTTGTTTTTAAAGAGTTTAAAATCAAAAAACCGAGTTTTGTTTTATGTAGTAATAGTTTTCTATGTACTCTGAACACTGAAAACTTGCTAATATATGGCCTTATCGTCTAGTGGTTAGGACAAAGGACTTTCGCTCCTTAAACTAGAGTTCGAATCTCTATAAGGTCACCAATTTATTTTTATATAGAGGTGCCAAGATATGGTATTTAACAATGAAAATAAAACTGAAAAAGTTGTAATTAATACTTGTAACTGTGGATGTGGATCTGAAATTCAAATAAAAAGATATATAGACTATGATGTACCTAATACTCTAAAAGAATATTATATATCTGTACATTCAAGCTTATTTGATCAAGAACAATTAGGTATTTTTAGATTAATTGGAAGAAGATTAAAGAGAGCATGGTATGATTTAATTGGCAAAAATTATTTATATTTAGATATTTGTATGAATGAAGAAGAATTTAATGAATTTATTAAAAAACTACAAAAACTACAAAAATAGTTAATTTTAAGCTTGTTAAAATCAATTTTAACAAGTTTTTATATACTAATCAATGTAATTATATGTGTTGTAAAAATTAAAGAAATTATAAAGTGAGGTAGATTAATTTGAAAATATATTTTGATACAGAGTTTGAAGGTTTAAGAAAAGATGCCAAATTAATTAGTCTTGGTTTAATAACAGAAGATAATCAAGAACTATATATAGAATTTGATGATATTGATATTCAAAAACAAGATCAATGGATAAAAGATAATGTGTTACAAAATACTGTATTATATGGACAGAAAGAAATTAGTGAAATTACAGATGAAGCTAACTATTATAAAGGTGATAAAGATGAAATAAAAGGAGTTTTACTACATTGGCTAAACCAATTTGATAATGTTCAATTTATTTCAGATGTATGTCATTATGATTTTGTATTTTTAATTGATATTTTTGGTAGTGCTTGGGATTTACCAAAAAATGTAGTTCCTTACTGTCATGATATAAATCAAGATATTATGGATTTATTTTGGTTGAATGAAAAAGAAGCTTTTGATTTTAGTAGAGAAGATATTTTAGATAATTTAGGTTTAGAAATAAAGGGAAATAAGCATAATTCATTATATGATGCTAAGGTTATTAAGGCTATATATGAATATAAAAATGGTTTAATTTAAATTAAATAGATAGGTTAGTCCTATCTATTTTTATGCCTAAATTCTGTCAAACCTTACAGAATAGTGCGTTTGAAAGAGAAAGAACTTTAAGAAATTTTTTAAAACCTCGTTCCATTTTTTAAAAAATATGTTATAATATATAGAGAAGGTATGTTTATATATTCTCAAAAATGTGGAATAGAGAGTAGATTAAGATGAAACAAAAGTACATTGAAATTGAAAAGGAGCTTATTAGTAAATATAAAATACTAATAATTGAAAACAGTAGTTGTAGAAGTAGAATGCATGCACATTGTGATGGTTCTAGAAGAATTTGTAAATGGAGTCCTAGTAATAGTATAGTTAACTTATTTGAATTAGCTCATGAAATTGGTCATATTATGACTAAGACTAGTAAGATGAGAAGATGTGAATCAGAATTTTATGCAACAGTATGGGCTATACAGGAATTAAATAACTGTGAATTACAGATACCTGAAAAGCAATTAAATGCTTACCAAAGATATATTTATAGAGAATTAGATAGAGGCTTGAGAAGAGGTGGA
>UMCW01048869.1_pt1 | contig 19270 bp, 15 predicted proteins | sample 1964321 | NCBI WGS metagenome assembly UMCW01 (sample SAMEA4835977, study PRJEB28245) | human gut metagenome | biome: gut microbiome; material: fecal sample | place: Denmark | collected 2008
ACTGAAAAAGCAACATAAATGATTGGTGTTTTTCTGCGGATTCCGTGTTTGCGTGTTCCGCAAGCTGCACCGGCTGTCGGCACTGAGCCGAAAAAATCCCCCGCGTATGCCTCCCTTGCACGCGGGGGATTTCTTTTTTCTTCATAATGAAAAATCGGGATGAAAAAATCGGAATTCGGAAATTCGGGAACCGATGGGTTGACAAGGGAGAAATTCATACGGTTCCCGCCGCGCTTCCGTTATTGCTTTTCCCCGATAATGAAGCTGCCTTTTTCATCCGCATCAACGGTCAGGGTTGAACCTTCCTCGGGCGAATTTTCAATGATGAACCGCGCAAGCAGGGATTCAATATGCCCCTGAATGTATCTCTTGAGCGGACGAGCACCGAACAGCGGATCGGCACCGTTTTTGATGATGGCGGCTTTTGCACTTTCGGAAACGCTGAGATTCAGGCGGTTTGCCTGCAAACGCTTTGCAAGGTCCGCAATAAGCAGGTCAACAATGCCGTGCATATCCGCATCGGAAAGGGCGTTGAAGAACACGATTTCATCCAGCCTGTTGATAAATTCGGGACGGAATTTCGTGCGCAGCAGCTTGTGCAGCAGCTCCTCGGTTTCGGTCGTTATCCTGCCGTCCTTTGCCATGCTGCTCAGGATCAAATCGCTGCCGATGTTGCTCGTCAAAATGATGATCGTATTCTTAAAGTCAACGGTGCGGCCCTGTCCGTCCGTAATTCTGCCGTCGTCAAGCACCTGGAGCAGAACGTTCAGAACGTCCGGATGCGCCTTTTCAACTTCATCAAACAGAAGCACTGCATAGGGTTTCCTGCGAACGGCTTCGGTGAGCTGGCCGCCCTCGTCATAGCCGACATATCCCGGAGGGGCACCGATAAGACGGGAGACGGAGTATTGCTCCATGTATTCGCTCATATCGATACGAACCATACTGCGCTCATCGTCAAACAGTGCCTCGGCAAGCGCTTTGCACAGCTCCGTTTTGCCGACACCGGTGGGGCCGAGGAACAGGAACGAACCTATCGGACGATTGGGGTTCTGTATGCCTGCACGGGATCTTAAAATTGCATCGCAAACGCGCTGAACGGCGTCGTCCTGTCCGACAATGCGTTTATGAAGCTGGGAGTCAAGCCGCAGAAGTTTCTTGCGCTCGCTTTCCATGAGCTTTGAAACCGGGATGCCCGTCCACCGCGCAACGATTTTTGCAATCTCCTCGGAGGAAACATGGTCGCGGAGCAGACTGTTTTCGCGGTTTGCGGCAAGAGCCTCTTCCTTTTGCAGCTCTTTTTGCAGGCCGGGCAGCTCTCCGTATTTCAGCTGAGCGGCACGGTTAAGATCATATTCGTTTTCTGCGCGGGCAATATCCGCGTTAACCTGTTCAATGCGTTCACGGAGCTGCTGAACCTTGGAAATTGCATTGCGCTCGTTGTCCCAGCGCGCTTTCATGTTGTTGAACTTGTCGCGCTTTTCGGCAAGCTCGCGGCGAATTTCGGCAAGGTGTTCCTGCGTGTGTTCGTCATTGTCGCCGGTGAGAGCGGTTTCTTCAATCTCCAAACGCATTATTTCCCGGGAAATTTCGTCCATTTCGGAAGGCATGGAGTTCATTTCCGTCTTGATGAGCGCACATGCCTCGTCAACAAGGTCGATAGCCTTGTCGGGAAGGAACCTGTCGGAAATATAACGGTCGGAAAGCGTTGCGGCGGCAATAAGTGCGGAGTCGTGAATCTTAACGCCGTGATAAACTTCATAGCGTTCCTTCAAACCGCGAAGGATGGCAATGGTGTCCTCAACGGAGGGTTCGGCAACGGTCACGGGCTGGAAACGGCGTTCGAGTGCAGCATCCTTTTCGATGTATTTGCGGTATTCGTCAAGCGTTGTTGCGCCGATGCAGTGCAGTTCGCCGCGCGCCAGCATGGGCTTCAGAATGTTGCCCGCATCCATTGCACCGTCGGTCTTGCCGGCGCCGACAATGGTGTGAAGTTCGTCGATGAACATGATTATTTTGCCTTCGCTGCGCTTGATTTCGTTAAGCACAGCTTTCAGCCTTTCTTCAAATTCACCGCGATATTTTGCGCCCGCAACAAGGGAACCCATGTCCAGTGCAAAAAGTCTGCGATCCTTCAGATTGTCGGGAACGTCGCCGCGCACGATACGGAGCGCAAGCCCCTCGGCAATTGCGGTTTTGCCGACGCCGGGTTCACCGATAAGGCAGGGGTTGTTCTTCGTTTTTCGTGAAAGAATGCGGATAACGCTGCGGATTTCGTTATCACGGCCGATAACGGGGTCAAGCTTCTGCGCCCGGGCAAGTTCGGTCAGATCCTGTCCGTATTTGTTAAGAACATCATAGGTGCTTTCAGGATTATCGGAATTCACCCTGCTGTTGCCGCGGACGGCCTTCAACGCTTCAAGGTATTTGTCGCGGCCGATTCCGAACCGTTTGAGCAGGGGTTTCACAACATAGTCGGCGCGTTCGATAAGGCCGAGCATGATATGCTCAACGGAAACGAAACTGTCGCCCATGCGCTTTGCTTCCTCTTCGGCGCGGGTGAGCACGGAGTTCAGCTCCGGAGTCATATAAACCTGCCCGCCGCCGCTGCTTCCGAAGGTTGCCTGCTTGTCAAGCTCCGTGTCGATTGCGGCGCGGAGTTCATCAGTGGAAATACCCATGGATGCCATAAGCTGGGCGTTCAAATCATCCGGATCGTCAAGAAGCGCATGAAAAACGTGGATCTGCCCGACTTGGGTATTCCTGCGCTCCTCGGCAAGCGATTGCGCCTGCTGAAGGGTTTCAAGGGTTTTTTGGGTCATTTTATTAGCGTTCATAAGGTAAACCTCCTTGAGGTATTGTTTCCGTAACGATGTTCCTTTTAATCAGGAACATTGTCCCGTGCAAACGGGGCTGCATCAAACTGCTGCCCGAATGAAACGGGGCGTTATCAGAGAGGCACGGGAAGGTGCTTCCCCGCCCGCCGAGGGGCTGAGGTTCGGCGGTTCAAATCGGGTTATTAGCACTCGTTCTCTTTGAGTGCTAATATTATATAACACTCCGACACGAAAAGCAACAGCAAACAAATAATGTTTCAATTTTGTCACATTGATGCCAAAAATCGAGCGGCAGTTGCCGATTATTGATTGCCGATTCCCAATTGAACATTGCCCGCCCTATACAAATATGGTATAATACCCGCATACGAAAGGCATTTGCTGCCGAGCAAAAAACAAGGCAGCCTTTCGGAATAATTCCTTTGGAGGGAAAATACCCGTGAAAATTCTGAAGCACATTGTGATGTGGAAATTTCTTGACAATGCGGAAGGCAAAACAAAAGCGGAGAACATGCGCTTTGCGGCGGAAAATCTTCGTGCACTTGTCGGCGTTGCGCCGACGCTTCTGAAGCTCAGCATCGGCGAGGATGTTCTCGGCAGCCCCGCAAGCTTTGATATGGCTCTTGTTGCCGACTTCAAAAGCGTTGAGGATATGCTTGCGTACCGCGATTTTCCCCGTCATGCGGAGATATCAAATTATATCCGCCGTGTGATTTCCGACAGGAAAGTTGTGGATTTTTTTATTGAAACCGACGAGAACTGAACAAAAGCTTCGAGTGTTGAAAACGATGCGGAAAGACTGCATCAAAATAATCCACATTATCCACAGGTTCGTGTGGATAACACGTCCGAACAGTGTAAAAATGTGGATAACTTGCCCGAATCGGGGAGTTTTTTGCAAAAAATGCCTGTTAAACGCGGCTTTGAATGTGGATAAGTTGAGGATATAACGGAGTCATAACAGTTTGCACCGAAAGGGAACCGGGAAAAAGATTTGAACATTAAACTTTAAATCCGAACCTCGGGCAGCTTCCCGACAGGGATTTTACAACGAAGCCGGCCGCAGCCGGCTGCAAAATGCAAAGAAAAGAAAGGAGACTTTCGCCGAAGCGAAAGTCATGGTCATAAAAATGAATTACAACGTTAAACTTTCTGATGAAGTTCGCGAGGCACTTGCGCTGGGAAGACCCGTTATTGCGCTTGAAAGCACGATTATTGCGCACGGAATGCCTTATCCGCAGAACGTCAAAACGGCTCTTGCGTGCGAACGTCTGGCACGTACGCACGGCGCGGTTCCCGCAACGATTGCGATCATCGGAGGTCAGCTTTGCGCGGGCCTTACCGAGGAACAGATAGAGTATCTCGGCAGGGAAGGACGGAATGTTGCAAAAGTCAGCCGCCGCGATATTCCTTATATCATGGCAAAGGGTGCGGACGGCGCAACGACGGTTGCCGCAACGATGTTCATTGCAAGCCTTGCGGGCATAAAAGTGTTTGCAACGGGCGGCATCGGCGGCGTGCATCGCGGCGCGGAAACAACCATGGATATTTCCGCCGACCTTACGGAGCTTGGAAGAACGCCTGTTGCAGTCGTTTGCGCGGGCGCAAAGAGTGTGCTTGATATCGGCTTGACGCTTGAGTATCTTGAAACGCAGGGTGTGCCCGTTGTCGGCTTCCGCACGAACAAAATGCCCGCATTTTACACGCGGGACAGCGGTTATAACACCCCTTGCAGATGCGATTCGGTTGAGGAGCTTTCGGATATGGTCGGCGCAATGGCAAATATTCCGATGCGCAGCGGCATGGTTATTGTGAACCCGATTCCAAAAGAATTCGAAGCCAACGAGGACATGATCGACCGTGCAACCACGAAGGCTTTGCGTGAGGCCGAAAAGAACGGCATCACGGGCAGGGATGTTACCCCCTTCCTGCTTGCGCGTATTGCGGAGCTTACGGAGGGCGCAAGCCTGAAGGCGAATATCGCGCTTGTTTATAACAACGTGCGCCTTGCCGCTTCCGTTGCGGCGGGAGTTATTCAGCCGGATTGAAGGCAGAACGGCAAAAGCCGTCCGCGCCCGTCCGCGTGACGGTGCCGCACAGGAAACGCTTTTTATTGCCTGTCCGAGGCAATACGGCAAACTGTTCTCGGGCAGGCTTGTTTAATTTGCTGTTGTGCAGGCTGAGCCTGCAATCAGCTTGTTTCTCGGGAAACATTCCCGAGGGGAACAAGCATGAAAGACATCCCCGTGACCGAAGTTCTCGCGGGGGAGAGTTAACCCGCCGCTGCCGCAATTGCTTTTTTCGGGGCGAAGCCGAGCGTCGGCGCACTTTGTTGAGGAGGCATATAATGAAGAAAAAAATGCTGCGGTTCGCCGCACTGATGATTGCTTTGGCTTTTGTTTTTGCAGGCACCGCCTGCCGCGGAGGCGATGTTGTTGTTGACATAGGCCATGACACGCCTGCGCCGACAGCAAAGCCGACAACGTCGCCGACGGCCGAACCGACACCGGAGCCGACGGCCGAACCGACGCCGGCGCCCACCCCCGCGCCTGTTCACGCAACGCTCATGTTTGTGGGCGATTTGATGTGCCTTTCAAGCCAGCAGCGCGGTGCGAAACAGCAGGCGGGCGGCAGCGGCTATGACTTTTCTCCGTCATTTGCATATGTCAGGGAAGTTTTTAACAATGCGGACTGCGTCATCGGCAATCTTGAAACATCGCTTTCACATTCGTGGCCCTATGCAACGGAGCAGCTCAACATTGACGGAATGCCCAACTGCAACGGACCCAAGCAATATTTGGGAGCATTGAAATTTGCGGGCTTTGACGCGCTTGTGCTTGCAAACAACCATTGCTGCGATGCGGGAGTTCAGGGCATTATCGAAACCACTCAGGCTGTTGAGGAATACGGCTTTCCCTACACCGGACTTTTCCGCGAAAAGGACGCGCAGCGGTTCGTAATCCTTGATGTTAAGGGGATAAAAGTCGGCCTCCTTTCCTATGCCGAATTCTATAATTCAAAAGATAAAGCCGTTCGCGAAGCGGGCTGTGAATACATGATAAACACCTATTCAAAGGAACGCATTGCCGAGGACATTGCGGCGGCGCGGGCTGCCGGTGCGGAGCTTATCGTGGCCTATAATCATTGGGGCGCGGAACACACGCACCAACCCACACCGAAGGTCGTGACTCACGCTCAGGAGATGGCGGATGCAGGCGTTGATATCATAATCGGCTCACACTCCCATGCGGTTCAGCCCGTTGTTTGGCTCACGGCGGCGGACGGACGGCAGGTGCTTTGTGCATATTCAATGGGCAACTTTGTGTCCAGCATGGGCAGAAGCACCGCGAATGACACTTTCATTGCGGAAATCGGCATCGTTCGCGAGGGGGGAAGTGTGCGCGTGGAGAGCGAGAAATATCATCCCTGCCGCGTGTTCCCGCAGCTTAAAGGCTATTGGTATGTTGTTGTGCCGACGAACGTGACGATCGTTAATAGCATCATTCCGCAGCTTAAGGCGGCGGAAGAAAGGATAACGGCAATTGTAAACCCGGAGGGAAGATAAAATATTAGCATGAAGCTGCTTTCAAAAATCCTTGCATATGCTGCCGTGCCGTGCCTTGCTGCCGCGCTGCTGATAAGTTTTATCGACCGGCTTTCGGGAGATAAGGTTTGGATCAAAAGAGAGTATGAAAAACTTGATATAAACGATTACACCGGCATGAGCACGGACGAGATGTGCACCGTGTATCTTCGCATGGTTGATTATATGAAGGGCGGGACGGATGAGCTTCAAACGGAAGTCACGGTGTTCGGCGAACGTACCGAAATGTTCGGCGAGCGGGAAATTTCGCACATGAGCGATGTCCGAAAGCTCTGGTTCGGGGTTGAAACAGCGAAATACATTCTGTTCGCCTTTGCAGCAATTGCGGCTGCGCTTGCTTTGTATGTTTACAGGCGGAGAGCCGCCGCCGTGCTTGCCCGCTGCTGGCTTATCGGGATTTGCGTCATTGCCTTCATTGCGGCTGTGCTTGCAGTTTGGGCTGCCGTGGATTTTCATTCGTTCTGGATACTGTTTCACGCAGTATTTCTGGATGTTCCGTCTTCAATGTTTGACCCGGCGGAAAGTTTGATGATTCGCATCTGCGTTCAGCAGCTTTTCAGCGATCTGATACTTCGCATTGCAGTTTACACCGTGAGTGCCTGTGCGGTTATAAGCATTCTCGCGGGGATTGTGTGCAAAACTTCGGGAGCAGGCTGGGGAACCGTGAAAAACAGACTTAGGGATGCCAAAGACTAATTTCACTTAATCAAATCAACCGTTCCGGTTACTGCCTGCGGAAGCGGGAGTCGGCTCGGAAAGTGAAAAGCGGTTTGGAAAGGAAAATCAATTTGAATTGGTCCGAAAGATGTGAACCCGCGCTGAAACGCTTTATGAGCGGGGAAAATGAACTTATACTCGGGATTGAATCCTCCTGCGACGAAACAGCCGCCGCCGTTCTGTGCGGCGGACGCAAAGTGCTGAGCATGGCGGTGCATACGCAAATTCCCGTTCACAGGCTGTACGGCGGCGTTGTGCCGGAAATTGCTTCCCGCAGCCATACGGAGCGTATAGGTGCCGTTGCGGATGAGGCATTAAAAACTGCCGGTGTCGGTTTGAATGACATCGGTGCAATTGCCGTAACCTGCACACCCGGGCTGATCGGCGCGCTGCTTGTGGGCGTCAGCTATGCAAAAGGCCTCGCATACGCCGCGAACATTCCTTTGGTCGGGGTGAACCATATTGCGGGGCATATCGCCGCAAACTATCTCACTTATCCGGATCTTGAGCCGCCGTTTGTCTGCATTGTGGCTTCCGGCGGGCCCAGCCATATTGTTCGCGTGGTCGATTACAATCGCTTTGAACTTATCGGCAGAACGCGCGATGATGCGGCGGGTGAAGCTTTTGACAAGGCGGCGCGTGCGCTCGGCTTGCCGTACCCCGGCGGCCCGGAGATAGAGAAGCTTGCAAAATGCGGGAACCCGAATGCATTCCGCTTCCATGCACCGTTTAACGAGGGCGAAAGCAATGATTTCAGTTTTTCGGGCATCAAAACGGCCGTTGTCAACCTGCTTCATAATGCGGAGCAGAAGGGGGAAGTTCTGAATAAGGCCGATGTCGCCGCCTCCTTCCAACGTGCCGTTGCGGATACCCTGACGATGAAATCCGTTCGCGCGGCTCTGCGCGAAAAAAGCTCCGTGCTTGCCCTTGCCGGCGGAGTGAGTGCGAACAATGTGCTTCGCACCCGGCTGCAAACCGAGTGCGACAGGAACGGCATCCGTTTTTGCCGCCCGGATATGCGGTTCTGCACCGATAATGCGGCAATGATAGCCTGTCAGGGTTATTATATGCTGCGCAGCGGGGAGGTTTCCGGGCTGGATTTGAATCCTTCGGCGGCCGAGTTCCTGTCGGAGGGAAGGTAGAGGGATGAAGCTGACAAAAAGGAAACAAAATGTAATTATATTTTCTGCGGGTGAGTCAATTAGAAACGGCACTGTTGAGTATATTCAAAATAAACTTGGCGACAGAGGCATACTGTGCTTTGATTGGCGCTCTCTGTTCAGTCATGCGCATAACATGAAACAAATTGCACTTTTGCCTGCATTGCTGAAGAAGATACCGACTTTTGACTTTGCGTTGATAGTTGCGGAAGGCGTTGACACCGTCAAACTCAGGGGCAGCGAAGAATGCAGTGCGATTCGCGACAATGTCATATTCGAATTGGGACTTTGTACTATGGCTCTCGGCGCAGAACGTGTTATTCTACTTGCGGAAGAAAACGTCCGCATTCCTGAAGATTTGATCGGCGTTGGAAAAATGGGCATCGAATATGTTACTTTCAGTTCCGTCGACAGAGAAGCGACAATCGGCAAAGTCGGCGAAATAATCGACAAAAAAGCTGATGTTTTGAAGGAAAGGTTCATGCGGCAGCTGAGCGAAATCATTGAACATATAAATAAAAACTCAGAGCAGGTCTCTCCGGTGTTTGTCGGAGCGGCGGTGTCATCGGCTGAAGCGTATTTTATCAATTTTATTGTGAGACTGTTTGAAAACATAGATAAAGGGTTTTCAAGCAGGGAGCATCCCGAAAAAGTATATCCGTGTCCGGACAGAATCAAACTCTGCATTTGCCTGCCGTCAGCCGTCAGCATGTCTACACGTTCAATGATTTCTGTTTACTTTAAAAAACATGGATACGAGGATTTTTTTATCGGGAATGCGGGCATACGAGGACTGTTTTTTAACGGAAGGCTTGACGAGAGCGACAGCTCATTGCTTATCGTTGATGTTCCGACATCGATAACGGCGTCCTATGTGCTGGTCAATTCAGTGCTGAGTATTGATTCCGACGCAGATTATGATGCCTCAGCTGAGGAACGTTTTGTTACAAAAGAAATGGATATTTACGCCTTTGCACTGAACAAGCTGCTTTCGCCGGAGGTTGCGCGCAAACGACTGTTGTTCATCCACGACAGCGAAAAGATTGAAAGAATTTTGAACCAGCTGCAAAATGTATCAATTGAATTTATGGATATAACAATATGAAACATCAGAAACGTGGCTCGCCGCAAATGCAGGAGAATAATAAGCAAACTCACTCAACAAAACTCGAATACAATAACAAAACAGGACTGCTGCCTTTTACGGCGCAGTCCTGCTGTTCATCAGCGGGGGCGGGGATACCGAGTCCGCTGATGCAGTTTGCGGTTTACTGAAAGCAATGCTTATTTCGTGTAGCGTACAACGGGCTTTCTTGCCGCGGTGACCTCATCGGGACGGCCGACGGGGGTGGTGACGGGGCAGGCGTGTACGGCCTCGGGGTTTTCTTTGGCTTCACGGGCAATGTCTTTCATTGCTTCAATGAACTCATCGAGAGTCTCACGGCTTTCGGTTTCGGTGGGTTCGATCATCATTGCTTCATGAACGATAAGCGGGAAGTAGATGGTCGGGGGATGGTAACCGCGATCGATAAGGGCTTTTGCGATATCGGTTGTGTGAACGCCGAGATCGAGCAGTTCGCCCGGAGCAATGACACATTCATGCATACAGATGCGGTCGTGGGGAATCTCATAGGTGCCGCGCAGTGCGTTCATGATGTAGTTTGCATTCAGAACGGCATTTTCGCTTGCTTCCTTGAGACCCTTGCCGCCGAGAGAGCGGATATAGGCATATGCCTTGACGATAACACCGAAGTTGCCGTAGAAGCTCTTGACCCTGCCGAAGGATTCGGGGCGATCGTAATCGAGTTCGATCATGCCGTTGCGTTCAACAAGCACGGGAACAGGCATAAAGGGCATGAGGTGTTTTTTAACACCGACGGGACCGCTGCCGGGACCGCCGCCGCCGTGCGGGGTGGAGAAGGTTTTATGCAGGTTGATATGCATAACGTCAAAGCCCATATCGCCGGGGCGAACAATGCCCATTATCGCGTTCAGGTTTGCGCCGTCGTAATAGAGCAGACCGCCTGCCTCGTGAACGATGTCGGCAATTTCCTTAATATTGCGCTCAAACAGACCGAGGGTGGAGGGGTTGGTGAGCATCAGACCCGCAGTGTCGGGGCCGACTGCCGCACGCAGCGCGTCAAGATCAACGCCGCCGTCGGGAGCGGATTTGATTTCTTTAACTTTGAAGCCGCACATAACCGCACTTGCGGGGTTGGTGCCGTGCGCTGCATCGGGAACGATGATGGTTGTGCGGGCGGTGTCGCCGCGATGTTCGTGATAGGCGCGGATATGCATAAGTCCGGTCAATTCACCGTGCGCACCGGCAGCGGGCTGGAGCGTGAAAGCGTCCATGCCGCAGATTTCGCACAGGCATTTTTCCATGTCATACATCAGGCGCAGAGAACCCTGGCACATATCTGCATCGAGCAGAGGATGCACATCGTTAAACAGTTGGGCAACTTCTTCGTTGATCTTGGGGTTGTATTTCATCGTGCAGGAGCCGAGAGGATAGAACCCGTTGTCAACGCCGAAATTGCGGCGGGAAAGGTTTGTGTAGTGGCGAACAAGATCGACTTCACCCAGTTCGGGAAGGTCGAGTTTTGATTCGGCACGCATATTTTCGGGAATTGCGCAGTTTGCGGCGGGCACATCCAGTGCGGGCAGGTCATACGCGCGGCGTCCCTCGCGGGAACGTTCAAAAATCAGCTTGTAGGATTGCCTCATGCTTCGGTACCTCCGTCGGTTTCGTTCTCACCGTCCTGCTCAAAGAACATGATGTTGAGCATTTCGATAAGGTAATCAATATCTTCTTTGGTTGTCATTTCGGTTGCGCACCAGAGCATTCCGCCGTCTGCAAGCACAAGGCCGGAAACTATGCCGGCATCCTTGAGCGCGGTGGAAATCTCGTCGGCGGGAATCTCGCTGTCGATGACGAACTCGTTGAAGAACGGGGTGTTGAAACGGAGTTTGAAGCCGGGAAGCTCGGTGAGCTTTTGAGCCAGATAGTGCGCCTTTGCAATGTTCGCTTCGGCAACTTCTTTCATGCCGCAGGGACCCATCGTGCAGGCATACATGGTTGCCATGATTGCGCAGAGCATCTGGTTGGAGCAGATGTTGCTGGAAGCCTTTTCGCGGCGAATGTGCTGCTCGCGTGCCTGAAGGGTGAGAACGAATACGCGGTTGCCGTCGGCATCAACGGTTTCACCGACGATTCTGCCGGGCAGATTGCGGATGAGTTTGCCGCCTGCTGCCATAAAGCCCGCATACGGGCCGCCGAAGCACATGGGAATGCCGAGAGGCTGTGCATCGCCGACAGCAATATCCGCACCGTAGTCCGCAGGGCGTTTGACAGCGCCGAGGCTGATGGGGTTGACATAGCTGACGAGCAGTGCCTTTGCGCCGTGAACGAGGGTTGAGATCTCGTCCATGTTTTCAATGCAGCCGAAATAGTTGGGCTGTGCGGCGATGAAACCGGCAGAGCCTTCAAGGTTTGCCTTCAGGCAGTCGATATCGGTAATGCCGTTTTCGTTGAGCCCGATTTCAACAAGCTCAAGACCGTGGCAGTGGCCGTAGGTTTTGACAGTGCCGATAACATCGGGGTGAAGACCTGCGCTGTAGAGGATCTTGTTCTTGCGCTTTGAGTCGCGCAGCATCAGCAGGGATTCAGCCGCAGCGGTCGCACCGTCGTAAACGGAAGCGTTGGCGGCATCCATGCCGGTAAGATTGCAGATGACTGTTTGCCATTCGAAAATACCCTGAAGCATACCCTGGCTCATTTCCGCCTGATAGGGGGTGTATGCGGTGTAGAATTCGCTGCGGGAGATGAGCTGAGGAATCAGCGCGGGAATGTAGTGATGATATGCGCCCGCGCCGCGGAAAAGCAGGCAGGCTTCGTCGTTCTGAAGAACATAGCCGGTGATGAGCTGACGCAGCTCCATCTCGCTCATCGGAGCGGGAAGATCCAGCTCGCGGTTGAGCTTAAGATCCGCCGGAATATCGGCAAACAGCTCGTCCATTTCGGAAAGGCCGAGTGTTTTCAGCATTTCGCGGCGTTCTTCAACGGTGTTGGGAACATAGCTTCTCATGTTGTGGAATACTTCCTTTATAAATATAAAATCTTGATGAATCGGAATTTTGTCCGATTCGAAAAAAAGCTTATTCAAGGTAAAAACGCATAACCCGCGGCGGCGGAAAACCGTGGGCGCGGAGCTATGCGTTTTTTTATCGCGGAACCGTGCCGAAAAGCACAGGCTTGGGCGGGGCCGCGACAGGTACGGGTTGATTAAGCCTCTTCAAGCAGCTTTTCGTATTCTTCTGCGGTGAGCAGGCTTGCTTCGTCGATTTCGGTAACTTTGATCTTTGCGATGAACTGACCGAAAGCATCCTCGTTAAGAAGCTCGGGCTGTGCGTCCAGCTCTTCGTTGACTTCGATGACGGTGCCGGCAACGGGGCTGTTGACGGGGGAAGCTGCCTTTACGGATTCAACGGTGGTGTAGGATTCGCCGAGATTGATCTCGCTGTCAACTTCGGGAAGCTCAACATAAACGATGTCGCCAAGCTCGCTCTGTGCGTGATCGGTGATGCCGAGGGTGGCAACGCCGTCTTCGATAAGTACCCAGTCATGTTCACGGGTGTATTTGCGGTCGGTGGGAACCATGATATAATCCTCCGGATTTATAAGTTTTGTATGTATTTTCGTTTAAATTCCCGCGGCGGAACCGTGCCGAGAGCCGATACGCATCGCCGGGGAAGGGAACGCAGTTTTGCGCGCATTTGTGCGGCGCCGACGGGTGAGCCGCATAAATATGTTTATTTCCTCTTGTAGAAGGGCATGGGTGCAAACTCGCAGTCGATGACTCTGCCGCGAACGGAAACAGCCCAAGTGCCGTTTTCATCGGCATCGACGGAAACGAGTGCCATTGCATAATTGCCGCCGACAGCGGGTGCGGGGCCGCCCGAGGTGACGATGCCGACTTTTTCACCGTTGCAGAGAACATCCGCATCGGGGCGGGCAATGCCCTTTCCGACGAGCTTCAGACCGATGCGTTTGCGGGTCTGGGGCTTGAGCAAAGCTTCTTTGCCGATGAAATCGGGCTTGTTGAGTTTGATTGCAAAGCCGAGGCCGCACTCAACGGGGTTGATGTCCGCACTCATTTCATGACCGTAAAGGGGCATGGAAGCTTCAAAACGGAGCGTGTCGCGTGCGCCGAGGCCGCAGGGCAGCATGTCAACGCCTTTGCCCGCTTCAAGCAGAGCCTCAAACAGGCGAACGGTATCTTCCGCCGCACAGTAAAGCTCAACGCCGTCTTCTCCGGTGTAGCCGGTGCGGGAGATGAGGCAGGGAATGCCGGCAACGGTCATTTTATCGTTGAAAGTGTAATATTTATGAGGGATCTCGCCTTCAAAACCCGCCGCATCAAGAACTGCCTGATGAAGCGGACCCTGCAAAGCGAGCTGACCCCATTTTGCGCTGTTGTTGATGACCCGAACATCACCGAATGCATGTTCGGAAAGCCATGCAAAGTCCTTGTCGGTATTGCCGGCGTTGACGATGAGCATGTAGTGATCGTCGGCGAATTTGTAGATAAGAACGTCGTCCACTGCGCCGCCGTTATCATAGCACATAACGGCATAGCGGCACCTGCCGGGCGTCATTGAAGTGACGTCGTTTGTGACCATTTTCTGCATGTAGGCATAGGCGTCATTGCCGATAATGTCAACTTCACCCATGTGTGAAACATCAAAAAGGCCTGCGCGTTCGCGAACGGCTTTGCACTCATCCAAAATGGAGGTGTACTGCACGGGCAGAGCCCAGCCGCCGAAATCGACGATTTTGCCGCCGAGAGCACAATGCTTCTCAAACAGCGGAGTTTTTTTAAGGTTATCGAAATTTTCCATTGCGATCCTCCCAAAGGTAACGTTAAAAAAGAAAAATCGCCCGAATCCGTCCGAAAATCGAACCGAACGATTCCTGCCTCCTATTATATAACTCTTCAGCCTATATTGTAAGGGGGAAAAAGGATATATTTGCAAAGGAACAGGGATTTTTTTGCCGAAAATCGGGGTCGGAAGTGCACATCGAAGAAAAAACAAAAATCGTACAGCCTTGGAAGAAGCGGGAGAAAGCGGTGGCTTTGGCTGAATACGTCTTTATTCAAAATACGAGTGACTTTTTTCGCAGTCGGATCAACTGAGGAAAATGTGGAGCACGGCTGACTTGCCGGCAAGTTAACAGCAAGTTGCCGGCAAGTTAACAGCAGCATCAGCATCTGATTAAAATCAAATGTATACAGCTAAAAACAGATTACAAACAGAACAAAAATACCCGACTCGGCAAATTACCGGCAAGTTAAAACGATCATGCCCATATCGGAATGTATCTCATGTAGCGCGGAGCGGTTTCAGGGTCAAAAGGCTTTATGTATCCTTGGCTTACCGCTTCTTTAATCAGTCTTGAGATACTGCCGGAGGAGGAGTCCTTCAGCCCGAAGCGTGCACGGAGGGACGAATTAGTCATCTGTTCACCCTGGACCTGTTTAATGCAGGCATGAAGATAACAGGCTCTCAATTTGTCGGCAGACGATATGCTCGCAAAGGGAGCATGGGCATAAAGCGTTACGCGCGTACTGTCGGTGAAAGTTTGGATAAGGGGAGCGGGAAGCTGTTCGGACTCACATTTTATAACTATTTTATCCCAACCGGTTCCGAGCTCTTCGCACAGCCCGAGACGGCGCATTAACGATGCTAATTTCTCGTTTCGCGAACGCGGGGGGTTATCGATGATTCGATCGATGTCAACCAAAGGCGTGCCGGGGTTTGTGACTTCAATGCGGTCGCGGAATACTTCAATCACAGGCCCGGCGCCGGATACGGAAAAGTCTTGATGAATAAGAGCATTTGCGATAACCTCTCTTAATGCAAGCTTGGGATAAACAGTCATTGTTTTGCGAACAGCATCAATTATTACTTCTTTCGACGGAAGGAGCGCGTCCAAATAGCCGAAAAGTCCCTCGAATGCGGAAACATAACCGCTTTCGATAGTGTATTTATTCAGCATCTCAAAACGACTGTTGTCGGTGTATCGGGTAATACGAATGCTTTTCCGAAAAAGCCTTGGAAAAAGCGAAAGCTGCTTGGCAAACAAAATTGCACCGAGGTTTGTAATTGAATACAACCCATCATCCTGCTTTGCGAGAATTGCTTCCTGCAGCAGATAATGTGCAATTCCGGCCGCATCGGCGGGCTGCGGAATTCCCGCAAGGTCAAAGTAGGAAGTGTGGTTTAGAAGACTCAACGCCTCAATCAGATCCAAATCCGATTTTGCATACTGCTCTTCAAACTTTAAATCACGCATTTTGCTCCAAAGCTGAGCTTCAAGTATGGGAAAGTCACTCAATTTTTTTGTATAGCTCCCGACACGGATATAGGCAACCTTTTCAAAAGTCACGGTTTGATTGGCTGCCTTATGTATTATGAGCAGTCCAACGGTTTTGTTATCCGTTTTAACTGAATGAAATTCGAAATCAGCGTTCTTCGAAAGGAGGGATCGCAGCCAGTTTTCAAGCTCCTGATTCCCCTTTTTTAAGGTTTGAAGATTATGCTCGGTTCCGACAATATCATGTGTAACGTCGTCTATTCCCCAGATCATGTATGCACACTTCCGGTCATAAAGTGCTGCACTGTTTGCAAGAGCACTGATATCCTGTCCGATCATTTCCGGGGTATAGTTGTTGTGCTTGAATTCGAGCCATTGGGTTTCAACGGGGTATTTGCGTAATTCATCAATAAGTTTCTTCAGATCAGCCAAGAACGGGTTCTCCTTATTAATTTGCCGAAGCAGATTCAACGAACTTTCGACAGAGTAGTGCGCCGCTGTCGGCACGATGGTATTATACCGCGATAACAGGCGGAGCGCAACAAATAAGAAATATGCGGATTATGTTTCGAAACGATAAACTTATCCGCTCTTTCCCCGTTGCATTTTTTCGGTGAGTGTTGTATCATGTTATATGTGAAGGAATACATTTTTCGCGGCCGCAGACGGGCGCGCGGAAAGGAACGGAGAATAACATTGTTGGTTACACTTTGCGCAGCGGTTATTTTGCTTGTTGCGGCGGATTTAATATCAAGGGCGGCAGCCGTGAGCGTGCTTTCGCAAACGGGCGGCGCGCTTGAGTTTATCCCGGGGCTGATACGCTTCGAGTATCATAAAAACACGGGAATGGCGTGGGGGCTTTTCAGCAATGCAACGTGGGTTTTTGTTGTGATAACGATAGTCACGGGCGGATTGATAGTTTTCATTCTGTTGAAAACGCTGAAAACAATGCCGCGCAATTTGCAGCTCGGGCTTGCGCTCGTGCTTTCGGGTGCGATAGGCAATCTTATTGACCGCGTTGCGCTTGGCTATGTGCGCGATTTCATTGCTTTTGATTTTATGAACTTTCCCGTGTTCAATTTTGCGGACAGCTGCATAACCGTGGGCGCGGTGCTTCTTATTGTGAGCGTTCTGTTCACAAAGAGCGGCAGAGCGTATTTTGCCGCATTGGACGAAAAAAAGCAGAAACCCGAAAAAACGGACGGCGAAAAAACCGCGGGCTGCGCAGCGGGCAACGGCGGAGAAGCGGGTGCCGAACCCGACGTAAAACAGGCGGAAAGCAAATGAACTCGGATTCGGAACGGATGAACGGGCAGCTCCCCGAAAAGGACAGCGGGGAATGCGCGGAAAAAGCCTGCGAAAATACAGATGACCGAGACTTCGGCAGTGAGTTTGTTTCAGATGAAATTCTTTGCGGCGAGACGGAAGACGGCTGCCGAAACGGCGGAAAAATTGTTATTGCGGCACAAAAAAACGGGGGAAGGCTGGATGCTTTTGCCGCGGAACACACGGAGCTTACGCGTTCGGCGGTGCAAAGGCTGCTTCTTTGCGGTGCGGTAACGGTCAACGGTCGTTCCGAAAAAGCAAAGTATGCCGTGCGCAGGGGTGATATTATCGAAATTCAGCTTCCGCCGCCCGTGCCGACGGAGCTTGTTCCGCAGGATATTCCGATAGACATTGTGTATCAGGATGCGGATATTGCCGTTATAAACAAGCCTGTCGGAATGGTCGTGCATCCCGCGCCGGGCAACCCGGACGGGACGCTTTGCAACGCGCTGATGTTTCACCTTAAGGATTTGTCGGGCATAGGCGGAGCAATGCGCCCGGGGCTTGTGCATCGAATCGACAAGAACACATCCGGGCTGCTGGTCATTGCAAAGAATGACGATGCTCACAATTTTCTTGCGAACGAGCTGAAGACCCATTCGGTGGCAAGAACCTACTGCGCTTTGTGCGAGGGCAATTTCAGACAGGACAGCGGAACCGTTGATGCGCCGCTTGCAAGGCACAAAACGGACAGAAAACGCATGGCGGTGTACCCTGCCGGAACGGCCGGTGCGCGTGAAGCGGTTACACATTGGTTCGTTCGCGAACGTTTCCCGAACAGCGGCGCGGGCGGAAGAACTCTTTTGCGGGTTGAACTCGAAACGGGAAGGACACACCAGATCCGCGTTCATATGGCCTATATCAATCACCCGCTTGTCGGCGACGATGTATACGGCACGGGTGCGGCATCGGCAGTGCGCGGCAGGAACGATCTCGGGTTCGTCGGGCAGGCTCTCCATGCGGAAAGGCTGCGCCTGATTCACCCGCGAACTCACGAACAAATGGAATTTTTTGCTCCTCTGCCGGAGCATTTTAAGGCTGCTCTCGAAAAACTGCGCGGAGCAAACGGATAAACCCGATTAAACAGAATTTTAATATCAAAACTGCGCGGAGCTTTTGCGGAGCAAACGGAACGAAGTGCCCCCGAAAGGCTCTGCTGCACGAAAACAGGGAAGGAACACAATGAAAAGATTGACCCGCAGCGAAATTAAAGCGGAACTGGAAAAGCCGAACGGTTCGGCGGAAATAATGAATGATTCCACCATCGACAAAATCAGCCTTTGCGATGAAACAACGGCAATGTTCATTGAGGAAAACATCGGCTCGGCGCTGATGATACGCCTTGCAAAAAGCCGCGCAATGCTGCTCCGCATGAGCGGCAACCCTGCTCTTCTGCCGGCGATGCGCAAAGCCCTTGCAAGCGATGCCTCCCCGAAGCTCCGCCGCAATGCAGCAAGGCTTATCGGCCTTTTCACAAAGGATGAAGCGGATGCTCAGCTTCTTATCGCGCGGCTGAAATGTGAAGATACGCGTTTTGTTCGTCCGTCCCTGCTTTTCGCATTGGGAGCCGTCGGCGGCGAAAGTGCTCAGCGTGCTCTTGATGAATACATTCCCGCCCCGCCTGCGGATGAAACGGAGCAGAAGCATTATCTTGAGGAATGCGAGGCGTTGAAACAGGCGCGCGCCGCCGCAATGAAGCACGAAAAGCATAATTTCCGCGGACTTGACAAAGTTTATGAAATTGAGTTGACCGCTCCCGACCGCCTGACGGAGCAGCTTAAAGCCGAACTGGAAGATTTTGACATTGAGGCGTTTGATGTTCGCCGAAACAGCCTGAAGGTCAATACGGATGATTACATCGGCCTGTTTGAAGCACGCTGCTTTTCGGAGGCTCTGATTCCGATCGACATGAAAGTCGATTTGACGGCGGAAGCGATTTCTTCCTGCGCAAAACCCTTTATGCTTGATTTCATGCGGAAGACGCATGAGGGAGAGCCGCCGTATCGCTATCGCATTGAAATAACGGGAGACCTGCCGGGGGATATTAACAGAAGCGAGCTGAAAAAGGCAATTCGCGATCTTACGGACGATAAAACGCTTGTGAATGCGCCTGCGGATTACGAAATTGAACTTCGCATCGCCGCTTCGGTGAGCTCCGCAAGGCTGTACCTGAAGCTTTTCACCGTCAGGGATGAACGTTTCCCCTACCGAAAGGAGATGCTGCCGGCTTCGATGAATCCTGCGGCGG
>UMCW01052476.1_pt1 | contig 19207 bp, 19 predicted proteins | sample 1964321 | NCBI WGS metagenome assembly UMCW01 (sample SAMEA4835977, study PRJEB28245) | human gut metagenome | biome: gut microbiome; material: fecal sample | place: Denmark | collected 2008
ATCCGAGCTTTTTGAACGCGTTATAGAGTCCGTTTGAATTTATATCGTCGGTCACCATATCGGCGGCCGCGCGCAGAGCCGGAGTTCCGTTGCCCATGGCGACTCCGAAAGAGGCGAAGTCCATCATCTCAAGATCGTTGTCGCCGTCGCCGAAGGCTATTGTCGCGCTCTGAGGCGCGTCAAAGCGGCGCAGTATCTCCGCCATGCCGGTAGCTTTGGTGTATCTGCTGTCTGTCACCTCGCCGCAGCGGTCACCCATGTTGCCGAAACTATATCGCACGACGCTGAACCTGTCCCCGAGGTCGGCGGCAACATCGGAAAGCCCTTTCGGTGCTCCGTAATATATGAGCTTTTCGGCAACCGTAAGTTCGGGCACGCTCTCGACTATTTTTGTCATGCCGAAGAGCGAATCTATCTTGCCGCGGTCGATGCCGTCGGCGAGATAATGCTCAACTATCGCGTCCCCGCACCACTTTTCGAGCATCAGCGTATGCTCTGTCTGCACGCAGTACGGAGTGTGCGCGGCGGTGAAATAATCCGAAAGAAAGGTTATATATTCTTTTGAAAAGCAGTGCTGAGCTATGCACTCGCCGTCTGCCATAACATATGCGCCAGATGAGCATACCGCGCCGTCGAACTCCACCTTTTCGAGAAGCCACGGATATATCTGCGAACGCTGTCTGCCAGTGCAGACGAATAGCTTATGTCCGTTTGATTTTGCGGTTTCCAGTGCCTTGAGCGCTGAGTCGGCGAGCTTACCCTGAAAGTCGACAAGCGTTCCGTCTATATCAAGAAAAATATATTTGCAGTCCATGCATTTCCTCCGAAAGCGTTTTCATTATGATAGCACAACCCGCGCTTTTTGTCCATTGCCGATTGAAAAGTCCGGTGCAGTTATAGTATAATCTTTTACACAGGGAATTTACAAGGCGGTGGAAAGCATGACCGATATTGAACACGCAAAACAGCTTTTGACTGACGCGAGATACACCTGCGTCATTTGCAGGGGCGATGACATACACACGAGCGAAAAGCGCGGAGTCGCGCCGCTCATTGAGCTTTTGGACAGCAGGATTGATGTCCGCGGATATTCCGCCGCAGACAAGGCGGTCGGCAAGGCGGCGGCGATGCTGTTCGTATTGCTCGGCGTCAGCGAAATATACGCCGCGATTATGAGCCGGAGCGCTAAAAAGATTCTTGACGAGTATGGGATAAAATATTCCTGCGGCGAAGAGGTCGAATATATAATAAACCGCAAAAAAGACGGCATGTGCCCGATGGAAAAGGCGATTATGGACATTGACGACCCCGCCGAGGCTCCGACAAAAATAAAAGAAACTATCGAAAAAATGAGAAAGGGCGGCTGACATGAAGCTTCATTACATGGGCAAGTTCAACCTCGACCCGGACAGCCTGCCGCAGGCGGAGCACAAGCCCGGCGCGGTGGAGTTCAAAGAGGCGGACAGCATGAAAAAACTGTCCGTTATCGCGAACACCGTCGCCTGCATAATACTCGTCATTCTCGGCGCGGCGGCGTTCTTCAGAATTGTTCCCGTTGCAGAACCAAAATCCGCGACAATCACCTGGTTTGCGGCGCTCCTCGGCTCTATAGTGATAATCTTCCCGCACGAGCTGCTCCACGCCATCTGCTTCAAAAAAGACGTATATCTTTACACGAATCTCAAGCAGGGCATGCTATTTGTTATCGGCACGGAGACGATGAGCAAGGACAGGTTCATATTCATGTCGATGCTCCCGAACATAATTTTCGGCATCGTCCCCTATGTTATCGGCATGATTTTCCCGAAGTTTATATTCCTGACCATGTTCGGCATGATCTGCACAAGCATGGGCGCGGGCGACTACTACAATGTTTTCAACGCCATACGGCAAGTGCCGAAGAACGGAAGAGTCTATATGTCCGGCATGCGGTCGTATTGGTATGTGGAGGAATGAACGAAAACTCGATAAACAGTTAACCGAGCAGTAGATTTTCACTGCTCGGTTTTTTACTATGCATATGCGGACATTTAATCAAGGGATTCCAAAATTTTTTCAATGGCCTCCGCATTGATTTTCTTTCTGTCTCCTTTTACGGCAACAGTCATATTGCATCTTCTGAAAATATACTTTGCGGCGTCGATTATCTGCTCCTTAGTTACTCTGAACCTGCCGTAAAATTCATCCGAATAATCTATCGGATGCGTTTTTAATATATGGTTGTAGTAAGCCATATTCCAATTCAAATTATCCGGATTATCCAAATCCAGTTCCCAATTAAACATCTCATAATTAAGATTCGCTTCAAAGTTAAACCGACCGTCTTTTGCCGCATTTAACAACTCGACAACCGTTTTGAAAACGTCCTCAATCTTATTTCTGTCAACTTCAAAGCTGAAGTTAATATTGCCTACATTGTCATATTGCTCAAAAGTGCTGTCGTATGAATAAATAATAGGATTGTCCTCGGACAGATAATTATACACCAGCGCTTTATCGCCATTGAACAGCAATGCATAAAGTAAATCATAGACTCCGCCCGGATGTTCTGAACAATCAACATCAAATCCTATCTGAATATAGTGCCAATAATTATTTTTGATCCAAATTTTCTTTTCCCTATGAAAGAACTCGTTATTAACAGTAACTGTATTCGTAAAGCCAGGATTGCTTTGAGAAATATCAAGCTCACTGATTTTTTTATTCAGGGCGTCGAGATTCTTATCAGAGATATTGCCGGTCGCATATACAAAACAATTACCGGCAGAAAGCACCTTTTGTCTGAACTCGTTTATCCTCTTGACAGAAACACGGTCAATTGTTTTGCAATAGCCTAATATGGTTCTTTTAGCTTCACTGTTTCTCCAAACTATACCGTCAAAATAAAAATCAAGTGAGTTCCGTTCATCTTTCTCCCTGATTTAGGCGTACCTATGAACACGGCTTGAGGCATCGCCTCAGCACAGGTAAAGTACCTGAAGATTTGGTATTCAATTTTCAAAGTTCATTCGAGGGGAATTTACCCCCTCACCATTACATTGCACGCTTTTTTCAAGTTTGACCGAAACTTTTTTAATTTTTTTGAAAATTTTATTTTTTCTTGACCAAAACGTGGATTGATCAACACCTAATTTTTCACATATTTTTCTTTCGCTAATATTTTCCTCTATAGATTTCTTTACAATCATTAGCACCTCTTTCTCATCGTCAGTTAAGGTTTTAATAATCGCTTGAAGCATAGAGTTCTCTATATCAGCAAACACAGTATCCTCAACATTTACACTTATATCAGGAATAACCTCGCTATATGTAAACTCAGTATCTGATACCAACTCATCCAAAGATATAAATTGAGGCTTGTACTGTTCTTGACGTTTTTTCTTTCTTCGTTTGCTTTCTTGTTTTTTATGCCAATCCTTATATTCCTCATGAGTTGTTTCCATTATAAGAACATCAGCGCCATCTTCTGCACCGTCATCAATTCTTCTAAAAAATCGTTTTTGCGTTTTATCAATTCCCAAAGTATAAAACTGAGTTCCTGATATTTCTATCCAATCAGGGTTTGTTCCATTGCAGTCCGGGTCTTTCCATATATAATATTTGTTAGCCATTTTGTAGTCTCCTTTGAATTTTTGATTTTTAATTTCAAAAATTCGGAGACTACGGATACTTAGCTATATATGGTTGCCAAAAAAGAAAACTAACAATTCTAAAGAAAAAATAATAGTCATCCCTCCAGAACATTTTCTGAACGAATGACTATAACTAATTAATTTTATTTTTATGCCGTTTTCATGTGCCACTCCCTAAACAAGTAAAAATGTTCCGATTAGTCAATAAATTCATTTGTACTTGTTTATGCTATCATTTTTTATTCTAATATGTGAATAACCGCAAAAGCGTTTATTTTAACTTCCGAAGTGAAAAAAACGTATTTTTCAGTTAGCACATCTAAACTCGCAATCTATCAAAACTCACATAGAGACTTATTAATAAATAAATTAATTAGGGTTCAACCACTCACATCATTATATATAACCTCCAGACATATTGATTCGATTATATACGGTACATTGAATTATAAATTCCATATATCATAATTGTTCAAATATATGTCTTTCAAAAAATATTAATATACCCAATTATGATCAAAGAAGCCTGACGAAATCAATCATCAGGCTTCTTAAATTGAAAAAGATAAGTATTTTTTTATTATACCATAAATACACCCTATTACATCTCACCAAAAAGATAATTTCCAATTACTAAACAATTATAAAGTTTTTATTATTCAACTATCTTTGAATTTTAAATATAGTATTTTGCTTGTAATGAATATAATTTGCTATATTCTTTATTTTGCTCTATCAATTCTTCGTGTGTACCGTGCTCACAAATTTCACCCTGTTTAAAAACAAAAATTTCATCACATAACCTACAAGAAGATAGCCTATGAGAAATATATATTGCAGTTTTTTTCTGTACTATATTATCAAATTGAATAAACATATCATTCTCAGCTTTCGGATCAAGAGCCGATAATGGTTCATCAAGTATAACTATTTGTGCATCTTTTGCTATAGCACGTGTTATAGCAATCTTTTGACTTTCCCCACCAGATGGTTCGAAGCCATTACTATCAAACTCTTTGTAAACACTCGTATCAATACCTTTTGGAAGAGACTTAATTTTTTCACCTAACCCTATACGATTCAGCAATTCTAATATTTGCCCTCTAGTATCTACCGAGTTATCTTTCCAAATAATATTTTCTTTAATCGAAAAAGAAAATAATTTGAAATCTTGAAAAACAGCAGCAAAGACTTTCATATACTCATCGTAATCAATATCTTTAACATTAACTCCGTTTAACAATATTTCGCCTTCGGTGGGATCATATAATCTACATAAAAGTTTTATAAAGGTGGTTTTTCCAGAACCGTTTTCACCAACAATAGATATTTTTTTTCCTTTGCAAATAATAGTATTTATGTTTTTTAATGCATAATCATTCTGACCAGGATATTTAAATGAAACATTTTTGAACTCAATTGAGAAATTTTCCATTGGTGGTAGCGGTAACTTTGCATTATTACGCATAGTATCTTCGATGTTTATGTATTTTTCTAATGCTTCATAATACATTCCGTACACTTTTATATCCACTATACTCGTTATAATATCTTTAACCGATGCAGAAAAAGAAGTTATAGCAGAAACATACATAGAAAAACTACCCAAAGAAATATTCCCAGCAATAACATCGTTAATCAAATAACAATACGTCATTAAGCTTTGTAACAATGCAAAAAACGTATTAAATAACGCAGACTTCGAAAACCATTTATTACGTTTTTCATAAAATCCTATTGCTTTATGAGCAAATTTTTTTTCTTCATCAATTAACCAATTTCCAATTTGATTCATTCTTATTTCTTTAGAAAACGAAGAATCCTCAAGAATACGAGTAAAATAATTCCATCTTCTCTCTATATTTACTGCTTCAAGAGAAAAACCATATGCTTTTTCTTTAAATTTATAATCAATTATGGTGCTAATAATCACAAAAAATATAAAAACACAAACAAGCCAAATATTCATTGTTGAAATAATGGCGACAATACCGATTAATGTAATGAATTTGCCAGCAATAGAAAAAGCATTCTCTAAAACGAAAGAAAAACCATGCCAATCACCATATAAAAACTTATTAGCTTTCTCTTTTATTTCGTGAAAATCTGGTGTTTCCAAATTACTATAATTCGTGTTTAACAATTTATTATGCATAAACTCACTAAACGCACAAGATAAATAACATCTTTTATTAAATATCTGTAATTCTATGTGTGACCCACCCCAATTTTTAACAAATATAGCTACAAGCAGCAAGCCTACATAGCCAGCAAGAATTTCTATCCTTTGTTCATACAACAATTCGTCAATTATGAATTTAGGTATAGCAATTATAACCAAAGGCATAGTACCTTGAACAATTTGATTAAGTATGTTTAAAATAACATAAGATTTCTTGTTTTTCCAACTAAACTTTAAGAAAAAAGTTAAACCTTTAAGCATATATACCTCCTAAGAATCTAAATTTAAGCATCTAAATAACAAATCTATCTACTTTGTTTTGAATCTGTCTAATGACAATTTTTTATAAATTCCATTAATTGTTTTTCGCAACATTCAGAAGATTGTTCCTTCATTTTAGTTTGAATTTTATTCCATTCCGGATACGAACACACTTCTTTATAAGAGCAAAATGAACAGTCGGGACAGCAAGGAAGTTGCATACCCTGCTCTTTAATGTTAAAAATTTTATTTATTTCAGCAGATAAATTTCCTTTTACGTCGCTTAACTTTGCAAACTCTAATAATTGTTGCTTGCTAACATTATGTCGAATACCACTCATTATCATTGCATCCATTTTAACTATTTTATCGCTAATTCTTGCTTCTTTATTGTATTTGCTTAAATATTTATCTGCCACATCAAGTTCATTTAAATATATTGCCAAATAGGCTGCAAATAAATATGGATTATAAATATATGGTTTATCTATCTCCTCTTTCATAACAACACACAACAATCTGTTCATACTAAATTCATATGTGTAGGCGGGATATTCCAATATGCTAGTTAAGCAATCTAATGCCTCATGTGTATTCAATTTTCCTTCAACAATAAATTTATAAAACTTGTTTATATTTTCAATTGCACCTTTCAAATCACTTCCAGGATAATAATAAGAAGCACAGAGTTCTGGAATTAGTATTCTTATACATGGAACTCCAAAGACAGTATAGTTTGCAATAGCAATACGTTTATTCAACTTATTACAACATGAAACCATAAAAGTAGCCGCTTCTTTATTTCCTTTTTTTTCCAACATAAACCCTCTAATAGTCGAAGTTTCATTTGTCAGACATCTAAAAAAGCCCCTAGGAAGAGCGCCTGTTCCATTTATTTCAGCTTTTGTATGTTCGAATACTCGATATTTGTCAAACCAAAAATCTTCCTCAGATTCTTTTGTTTCATAAAAGTCACACATTTTAAATCTAAAATTTATATCAAAACTATTACCTTGAAATATTTCAGTTATACACCGCTGTAGCGCAATATCTATATTTACATCTGAACCGAGTTTAAAATAATACTTTGTTTTAGCCTGGTCAAAGATTAGCACTCCAACTACAGGTACTTTCCCATTCAATGAACAATCTATAACATATACATGATATTTTCTTTCTTTTATCGCTCGAATCAAATTATATGAATTCAATTTTTCATATACAGATTCATTAAAAACTTTGAACAAATCCGAATATTGCTCTTTATATATGTACTGTAGTACGTACCTTTCAAAGATTTCACTAATACCTTGAACAAAGGCCTCTTCAAAAGTGTTTCCAGCAGCTATACCATTTGTTCCACAAAGCACATTAATGAGTCTCTCTGGGATTAAAAAGTTTTCATTAGTAGATATATCAATGAAGTTCAGTGAGCGTGAATTAACCATACTATCATTAATAATTGCATTTAATTCGGCTTCTTTGTAATTACTTAAAATATCACCAAAAAATTTTTTGCTACTATCAGCCAATAAATTAATATCGCCCGCCATATCCGTTTTGGGGTTAAAAAACGGATAAAGATAATCAATTAACATTCCACTCTGAAGTCTTTCCATAAATTCTCCAAGAGCACTTGCCATAGTATATTGCGGTGTTACGCCTTTTCCATTTGTGCCGATATTGTTTAACCCTTTAATTTCAATTCTATTTGAAAACCACAAATTATTGTATTGCTCTTCGCTAACCACAAAAGTTTCTATCCCAAGTTTTTTTAAAATCTCATTAAATTTATTCGTTGTTTCCTCCGGCAAAGCATCTTTTCTATTCCATGCATAAATGTCCATACTTGTCTCCTCTTCCAAAAATCTTTAATATGAAATATAATTTAATAATTTAGTGTATTCATTCTAAAAAACTCTAGAGTGATTTTTTACATTTTATACTTATTATGAAAAAAAACATTCTATTTTATTTTGCAGTTTATCCATTAATAGTGTATCATTCATAGAGATTGCACTTATTTTAAATTTTTCTTCAAGTAAATTTGCAAAATTTTCCATTTCTGAATCATCAGCCTCTCGGATTATTTTTGTCAAATATCCATTTTCATTTTTATATATCATAGGAAATATAGCTAATGCAATTATTTGTGCCGGAGTTACCGAATGCAAAAAATTTATCGTTCTCTCTATATATTCAACTTCATCAGTTATATTAACACATAAAATATATGCGTCAGGTTGTGTTCCTAATATCAACTCATGTTGCCTATACGCCATATATCCTAAAGAATCCCCACCTGTTTGAACTGTTTGCGATTGAGAACCAACAATAATCAAATCTGGATTTTTATTATCAATTTTTTGTATTAATTGATTTATATATGTTATCGCCATTCCACCTGAAATATTTACTGTACTATTATATCCAAAAGGATATGTAGCTTCAAACCCAAACAACTCACTTTCTGGTTCTGTGCCTAAATTACAAACAAAATAACCTGCATCCTTCAATGCGTTTCTTAGATTAAGTTGTAGTGTAAACTTGCCTTGCTTTGGGCTCGTCCCAAAAACCCCTAAAACAGGAGTTGCTGTTTGATAAAGTTTACCAAAAGTGTTACTGCATACATCTTTGGGAGAAATAATTGGCACTCGAATCTGTAATATTTTTTGTTCTATCAAATCAAACATGCTCTCATCAATACCAAGTGTATCAAACATATATACTTTCTTGTTTTTTAATTGACACATACTTAGTAGTTTATTCTTTATATCATGTTCACCTGATGCTTTCCCTATCATATTAATGTGACCAATAATTACTGTATCAAAATCATCTTCCCAATTTATATGTTCAATAGATCTTACTTTTAAGTTCTTAATTGTTTCATTCGAATTATTATCTATTCTAAAAATTCCTGAAATGTTTTTACCAACATTTCCGCAATATCTCAAATCATATATTTGTGTTATTTCAAATGGTAACATATTTGCATGTTCGAATAATGCAGAGGTTTCCTTAGATATAGAAACAACTATTGCTTTTTTTATTTTAAGCGGTTGAAAATCAATCAATTCTTGCCCATGATATATGTATTTTGAATTTTTCTTTAGATAATTCAAAACACTGTCTTTTATTTCACCTTCACTCTGAGCTTTACATAACAAACCAGTAATAATTGGTGCTACAAAACTGGCTCCTCGCTGCATTTCATAATTATCATTTGTTGTGGGTAACAATTGTGAATATCCCATACCTCTGATATTTATAGGAGAGTTCTCAACATATTGATAATCATTAGGCGAAAAGCATGACAAGCTCCAATCAACACCAATAACATTTGCAAATGCGGCTGGATAACTCATTGCTCCATCGTTATCAAAAGCAGAAACTATTGTTACACCTTTATCAACCAAATCGTTGCATATTTTTTCAAGTCTTTGTATATTTGAACATCGAGTAATTCCAGCACTTATATTAATAAAGTCGCATTCTATATTATCATTTATATATTGCAATGCGAATTCCAGAACATTTTCATCTGGCTCATATCTCTCATCAAATAGTTTAACAATTACCAGTTCTGCCATTGGAACGTATTTCATTATTATTGAAGCTACACTAGTGCCGTGTCCTATCTCATCATTTATTTCTTCATTTATTTGTATATTATTACTACTATCCTTGAATATATTTATTGCCCCAACAATATTTAATTTATTAGTAAATTTCTTGTGGTTAACACAAATTCCGCTATCAATAATAACTATCCTCATATCAAACCGTTTCTCCCATAAATTTTATTTCTAAAACACTAAACTAAGTTTAATTGTTTTTATAATAACTTGGAAATAAACATGCATACAGGCAAAAGAGATTTTTGCCTGTATGCACTAGCCACTCCGGCAATTATGCTCCCGCACAACTGCAATTACCACCGTGAGTTTCTCCATAAAGTTTAACTTTCTTTACGGAAGCAGGCTTCACTAATTTTTTCATAATATGTACCTCCTCTCATTTTTTACTATACTAAATCAAAATAAAAAAACTTTATTTTGAAATAATATTAATCTAGGGGTTTTAAAATAGTTAAAAGTTCATAAAAATTTCTAAATGACAACAGATTTTCATTCGAAAGGTATTCATCTGGTATTTCAATTTCAAATGTATTCTCAATATCAACATATAATGCAATTGTTTGCAATGAATCCAACTCTAAATCTTCGTCTTCCTCTCCTAAAGAAATTTCGATACCATTGTTTAAAAAAACTTGTTTTAACATTTCCTCAATTTTATTATTATCCATATTATTTATCTCCAATTATTAAAAATTTGTTATTACTTAATATTGAATTAATCTGTGAGTCTATTAAACTTTTGTATTCCATACATCTTAGTGTTGACTTAATTTTCGTGCTATAGTGGCACCGGCTTAGTAAGCATATTGGCAACAGAGGGCAACTCAAACATTTTTCTTCAATCATATCTTCCTTTAACCATAGAAGCTCTTTTTGAGTATCAATTTGCATATTACCGTTCAAATTAATATATCCAATACAATTATTGTGAAAATCTTCCATGCACATGGCACATTTGAATACTTTTCCATCATAATTAATTACATATCCACTTTTATAAAATGCTTCACATGCATCTGTTCCAGTTGTAGAAGTTAAAATAGCCGGGCTTTTCAAACCTTTTTTTATTGCATATTCCATAAATTCAATACAATCCACACTTCTTTTCACCAAACTATTTTTCTCCACTTTTTCTATTCTGTCTCCACCCCAATTTCGTACCCACTGCCAAATAAATACAAATCTTTTATCTCCAGAAAAATTTTCTTTCATATTATCAATAAATTGAAAAATATCTTCTTGTTTCATTTTTCCGGATACATTAATTCTAATACCGATCTCAAACCGAAACCTAGGATGTAACTCTTTGATTTTTATCAAATTATTTAATATAACTTCATACGAATTATCCTTTGTTTTATGTGGTCGTTGTAAATTATGTGTTTCTCTATTTCCATCGATCGTAATTTGATAAAAAATCAATCCAGATTTTACAAGTTCTTGAAAAGTATTAACATCAAGCAAATATCCATTTGTTGTCATTGATGCAACCATTGCAACTTTATTCTTTTTGCACAACTCCTTAACTTTTTTCATCATAGTTATAACTAAAGTTTTATGTAATAAAGGCTCGCCACCAAACCAAACCAAATTAAGTTTTTTATAAAACCGAAGATTTTTACCTAACCAAGTTAATATACTGTTAAAAACTTCTTCGCTCATATAACTATATCTTGTTGGTTGATAGCAATATATACACTTGAAATTGCAAGCATTTGTAGGTATTATTGTCAGCATTAATGTCTCTGCAGAATAACGCTTTTTATTTATATGCGTTTTTAACTCTGCAATTTCGTCTTGTTCGTCTTCAACAACTATATTAATATCTTTCAATTGTAAAAACAACATGTTTTTTGACAAACTTCTCTTCATTAAAATTTTATTAGTTAAATGTCAAATCCCAATACTTTTTATGTGGTTATATATACTAACATCGTTCATTCCATAAGCATAATTTCCTAACCTAAAAACAATCTTCTTTAATATAGCTTATAATTCATCTTTTTAAGCAAGAATCATTATTTGGCTTTTGTCCAAAATGTGCATATCTCCAATTCCAGATTCTTCCTAACTATATGTAAGTTACACTCATAAACTAATTATACTCTTATTTTCGATTATCATTTCATACAAAGAACGAAATATAATAATTTCCTCGTCAATAATTTTAGTTAATTTTTCTAATAGCTTTTCCGCAGTTTTTAAATCTTGTGTAATATTATATTTTATTGCAATATTAAAAAGTAAACCAGTTGAAATGCAGTGTGATTTCAACATTTTTATTAAGTCTTCAGATAAATCCAAATAATCACAAAACAAGCATAAAGCATTTGCCCTTTCTTTGACTGTTCTAAAGCTGCGCAAATCCAAACTATCATTTTGTTTTATTTTATTTTCTACTCCTGACAATAAAGTATATAAAGCATTTATCCCCTTATTAGATTTTTTGGGGTTCAAAAAATTTTGAATTGATTTAATTAAATAACTTTTCTTTATTTTACCGAAAGAATAGTTTTGTTTTGGTTTTAAAGCATAAAATTTGTAACTATGCTCTCTATGAGATAAAAAAGCCTTTTTTATTAAATCAAATGGTATAGCTGCTGTTTGATATTTACCAGAACTATTGTATGCTATTGTATTAAATGTTCTTTTTTCATCATCATAACCATAAATCAATATGTCATGTCCAAAATAATTTTTCCCAAAAGCCATTCTATTTGGTATATAAAATTCATTTACACAAATAATTAAATAGAATTCTCTATCTATTTCATGTTTGATTAAATCTACTACTTTTTCATGTGGACAAAACAAATTTATATGTGATTTGAAGTATTTTAAAAACCAAATCGCTGAATATGAATATGTTAAAACTTCATCAAATTTATTTGCATAATATATATTTATACAGTTTTTCAAAATCCATTTTTCTGAAAAATTCTTACATGTGTGTAACATACTTAGCATATAAGCAGAAGTATGTATTTCTCTCAATTCTGGAGTATCAAAAATCGGAAGAATTTTATTTTCCATATAAACAACCTTCGTATCACAATTTAATAATTAAATAAACAGTTATGATATCACTCTCGTATATCCACGATTGACTTTTCACAGACAACAACATTCTGTGACAACATCATACATCTTTCTCACCTTTTATATCAATCTTCAAAGCATATTCGTTGATTTATTATTCCAAAATGTCGAATGAGTGTTACACTGGATTTTGTATCAATAAGAAACATTTTTGTAATTTATTCATACAGTTATAAACTCGATAGTTTACTTTTTGTCAAATTTCTGCTATCATATACATACAAATTGTATGGGAGTGGGGCAATTTTGAAGATATGTATTTGCGATGATGATAAGAATATACACAGCATACTGACATCTTATCTGCAAAACTTTACAACAGAAAATTCAAACTTTGAAATAAAAGATTATTTTTCTGCTGAAGAGTTAATAGATAACTATGCTAATAATCCCTTTGATATAATTTTTTTAGATATCGAAATGGGAAAGACCAACGGATAATCGCTGCAGAAGTAATTCGCGAAGTCTCCCACAATAATTATATTTGTGTCAAATTACACTCACTATGTATTTGAAGCTTTTCGTGTGAAAACTTTACATTTTTTTGTTAAGCCCATTTCATCAACGGAGTTTACAAATGTTTTTACATGTGCAATTTGTAAATATAAAACTATTAACTCTACAATTTTATTAAAATGGCAAAATGAACGTTATATAATAAAAGTAGATACTATTAAATATATAGAAAGATATAAACGACAGATAACGGTTTATACATAAGACGAAACATATGAAGCCATAGAAAAAATTCCAGACTTATTAACTGATTTATCACCACATGGATTCATTCGCACTCATCAAGGGTTCCTTGTAAATATGGATTACATAAAACGCTTTGATGCTACCGATGTGTTTTTATTTGACGGTACAAAGGTAATGATAAGTGTTCGAAAAAAATCAGCCGATGCATTACAAGTCTTTGACAAATATTTTAAAAAATAAAAATAAGATTACCATATTGATTTCTAAAAATCTCTTAATATAGAACAGTTTACAGTAATGTTGTTTAATTTCAACAATCGGTTCCTTTTTGTTGTTTTAAAATTCAATTTTGTCTTTTATTTTTCCTTTTAATAATTACAAAAAATTCAAAGAAAAACATTTTTGCTCTTATATTCTACAGTTTTGAACGCATTTGCTTACTTCACCTTTAAAATATGTTACAAATTGTTCGGGCAAGGGGTGATAATATTGAAAATATGTATCTGCGATGATGACAAATTAATACATGAAGCCTTAAAAACATATTGTTATAAAATTTACGATAACACGCAATTAGAAATTAAAAATATTTTTTCTGCTGAAGAACTAATACATACTTATGAACAACAAATAAGATTCGACATTATTTTTCTGGACATTGAAATGGCAACTATTACAGGAATCGAAGCCGCAGAAAAAATCAAGAAAATTTCACCCGACGTAATAATCATTTTTATTTCAAGTCACCCAAAGTACGTGTTTGACACATTTAAAGTTGAACCCCTACATTTCCTTGTGAAACCTTTTTCTGAACAAAAATTCAACGATGTTTTTAAACGTGCTTTAAACAAATATAGGAGCCTGAACTCTACAATCACATTAAAATGGCAGAATGAGAGATATGTAATAAAAACAAACACAATAAAATACATCGAGGGTTATAAGCGACACATCACCGTTTACGCGCAAAACGAAAAATATGAAGCTCTTGGGAAAATTCCAGATATGCAAAAAATATTATCTTCTTATAATTTTATAAGAACTCATCAAGGCTTTTTAGTGAATATGGACTACATTTGCAGGTTTACCCAAACAGATGTCATACTTTTAGATGGCACAAAGGTTATGATAAGTGTACGAAAAAGAGCTGATGCGTTGCGAATGTTTGATGATTTTCTAAAAAGAAAGAAGTGGTAATTATGGCCAAACATATAATAAACGCACTAGGCATTTTAATCGAATTATATATTCCGAATGTTTTATTTAAAAAGTTAGGTAAAAAAACAGACTCTAAAGTATTATCTTTTGTATTATTTTTTCTTGCTTTCTTTATTCAATTTGTAGGAAACTATATATTTTTATCTAAATCCAATTATGTAATGATATTTACTTTTTTCTCTATTTTTATTTTATCTTTGATATATAAATTAGAAATAAAAGTTCGGCTTTATTCATGTTTGTTTGTGTTTATAACAGGGGCTTTATCTGAATTTGCTATTGCTTATATATCTACGATGATTTTTAATGCCGATACTAAGTTCACTCAATCTAATCAATATTTGTTGCTTTTTTGCACATTATCATCAAAATTTTTACAATATGTTATTTTACGAATAATAAAAATTAACAATAAAACAAACAAATTTCCGTTTGCTATATATTATGATGTTGTTCCTCTACCCTTAGCAACATTACCGGTTTTGCTTTTATTATTTGATTGCTGTTACAGAATTTCAGATCAAGCTATTCAAATAACTGCACTTGTTTCTTCAATACTTTTAATATTTGCAAACATCTTTGTGTTTAATTTGATCGAAAAACATACTGATTATTTAAACACGAAACGCCAACTCAACTTCACAAAAAAGCATATAGACTATCAAGTTAAACATTATAAAGAATTATATAATCATCAATTTGAAATTAGAAAATATCGTCATGATACCAAAAATCGTTTAACAGGATTATTAGCTTTACTTGAAGATAACTGTTATGAAGATGCTATATCCTCATTAAAAAAAGAACTTAATTTAATGAACGAGACATCAGAAAATGTATTTAATAGCAATAATCCCATCTTGGATGCAATTATACTATCGAAGATTAAAACTGCTAATACTTTTAACATTGATATTAAGCCTACTGTAATTATCAACCAACCTATTTATGTCGATGCTATTGATTTAAGCATACTTATTGGCAATGCGTTAGACAATGCAATTGAAGCGGCAAAACTGATTCCCAACACTGTTATAACGATAAAAATTATTTCTCTTGTGGAACAAATAACAATAGAAATAACTAACCCTGTAAAAGAAAATGTAGATACACACAGACTCAAATCAAATAAAGCCAATATATATTTACATGGTTTGGGAATTGAAAGTATGCAATCAATATCATCAAAATATGATGGAGAAATATACTTTTCGTGTAAAGAATGTATTTTTACAACCGATATAATTTTAGCTAATGCTAAACCACAATAACACTTTGGTATTTTTTTTAAACGATATGGTAGAATGTCTTGCATACTATAGCTCTATGATTTATATTAAGTTCAGAAAGCCTTCGGTTTTTCTGAACTTTTTTTATTAGGATAGTTTTTATGTATAAATTTGCTTCAAAGAGAATTGTAAAACAATTAATCCAAGAGAAAAAAATCAATAATGAAGATGTAGATTTGTATGAATACTGTTTTGAGCTGCTTATTTCAACCATAATATCATTATCAGCAATATTAATATTATCTTTAATTTTAGGAGAATTTGTCTCATCTGTAATTTTTTTAGGATCCTTTATATTGGTAAGATTATTTTGCGGTGGATATCATGCAAAAAGCCATCTATCCTGTTTCTTCACAACAATGATAAACTATTTTTTCTTTCTTATTGCATTGATGACACTAAACAAAATCAACAATAATATTATAAATATTTCAAATATTTTTTCTTTAGCATTGCTCATATTGTTAGCGCCGGCGGAAAACGAATATAATCCATTGTCATCAAACGAAAAAAGAAAACACAAACGAAACAGTGCCTTTGTTGCAACAATTATTTGTACTATAAGTTTTTTGGTAAACTTTTATTGCCCAAATATATTCAGATTTGTTTGTAGTGCTTCAATCGGTCTTTTATCCGCAACTTTATCAATGATATTGGGGCGAATTGAATATTCGATTAAATTATCCAAAACAAATAAATTATAATTAAGAATAATACAAACAAGGAGGTGACTCATCATGAAGAAAATTTTACTGCGAATTGGAGTGTTTTTTATGCCCCTTGCATTAGCAATCGGCACCGCCTCTGTAAACTCACCTAGCTATGTAATATATCATCAACCTGAAATCCCCAATTCAATGTTAAAACTCAAAAAGAAATAATCAAGTAGGAGGCTACCTATTAACTTAGTAGCCTCCTACTTGATTTCAAACATTTCGTTTATTGATTTAGAGTAAGCATAAACTATTTCTATTAATTCAAATACTGTTGGCCACATATCACCATTCTCTAAGCCTTGATAGTATTCAATATCAACATTAAGTAATGATGATATTTCTATTACTTCAAATGATTTAACACGGCGTAAATTATAAAGATTCTTTGAGAATTTGTCCAAAAGATGGGCAAGAATATTTTTTACCACTCTATAGTTTACTGAACTACATTTAAATGTACAGAACTTACATATATTGTATTCCAATATATCAATTCTTTCTTTTTCCGAAAGCTTTAATATTTCTTTTATTGATGCATCTTTAAAAATCGTATCCAAATTAAATCTATCGAAAACAAGCAAATCAACTGATATATCATACATTATTGATAGTAAAACTAATATCTCTACGGATAAAGTCAGGGTACCATTTTCATAACGTCTATATTTATAACTGCTTATATTTAACAAAGATGATATTTGAGCTTCGGATAATCCCAGTCTCATACGTATTTCTTTTATTTTGCTATGCATACTTACATCCTCCTATGTTTTAATTATATCATTGCATTGTGCTATATGTCAAGTTTGATGTTGTGCACATTTTATAATCCTCAAAACACCATATACTATAGGTATGAACTAATTGTGCAATAGTTCAAATTTGCTTTTTAGGATGATTTATTTATGCCAAATAGTATCGGTAATATTATTCGTGCCAAACGTAAAGAATTGAAATTAACACAAGCTCAATTAGCTGAGCTTATTGGGTCTGATGAATATTATATAAGTGCAATTGAAACAGGCAAACGCAAACCCGGAAGCAAGTTTTTGGTAGCACTTTCAAATTCACTTTCAATCCCAATTGACTCACTACTGGGTATAGATTCTAATGTTGTTTTACATGAACAAGTTTCAGAATTAGAAATGAAATTACAAAATTTAAAAGCAAGCGATAGAGAGCTTCTTATAGATATGTTTAATCAACTTGCAGACCGTTTATTAACAAACATATAATATGTTGTATTGTGAATTTATTCAATCAAATACGCCTTTATAGATTTATAGCCCCACGGGGGCTATTTTAAACCTATAGCAGAAAAATAATCATGAAAAACCGCTTAGTTAATCAACCCCACTCACACGTCGTCAAAATAGACCCTCAGAACTACACAAATCACGCCCATAGTAGAGGGTATCTTCTACGGGTCAGGTAGATTGGTGCTTTTTAAAATTTTAAAAAAACTGGTAAAAGCCCGCTCTACGCACAAAGTCACCCCTACAAGCATCCGAGATAAAGATGTGGTACAGGCTAAAATCCCTAAAGTCTACCTTACGAGCGGTCTTTCGTCCGTAGTATAAGCCTATAGACCCATCAGGGTTGGTATGTACAGGCTAACGTCTTCGAAGAAAGCTTCTACAAGTTCTATATGTATACAATCGTCTTACGCGCCGAAGGGCGCGTTTTTTTTATTTATGTTTATCGCTACGTGCTAAGCTTCTACCCTCCACTTCTGTTAATAATTTATTCATAAATTTAACCTTCAGATTTTGGTAAATCAGCTAACCTCGGGTGTAAGGTATATACATAACATGGTAGTACAGGCTACGGCGTAAGCCGTTTCAAGACAAATCCGAGGTGAGCGACACTAATAAGGCGAACGGAAACGGAGCGCAGCGCAGTTAAAGGCTTGCTGAGTTCGCCTCAAGATGGAGCGAACCGAGGATGCGGTCTTCCTTTAGAAACAAGGCGAAGCCTTCCACCCGCCTACGGAGATGTTTGAGGGAGGCGTCAGCGATATCTCCGAAGAGAAGTTAGCGAAGCTTGCGAAGAGAACTTCTCCCGAGGTGGTATAGCGTAGCCACCCGCCTACTCCGTAGACGGAATTATGTGGCGAGCAAGGACACGTTAGTGGACTTGTGACCTTCACATAACAGAATATGCTTTTATAAAGAGGGGGTGCTCAGATGCCTTGATATGTAAGGGCTGTGAGCCATTTTAAGACATTTTTTTTTACAAAAAGTATTAAATTCTAAGGAGGAACTATTATCAGCGTAAAAGTATGCGATGCGATTATGGGTACCGGCAAAACCGAAGCTGCCATTACCTATATGAACGAGCACCAGGAGAAGAAATTCATTTACATCACGCCATATCTGGCGGAGAGCAATCGTATTAAAGAGGGTTGTCCGGAGCTGCACTTCGTTGAGCCGAGCAACAAGCTGAGCGAATACCATTTCAGAAAGAC
>UMCW01063189.1_pt1 | contig 19142 bp, 20 predicted proteins | sample 1964321 | NCBI WGS metagenome assembly UMCW01 (sample SAMEA4835977, study PRJEB28245) | human gut metagenome | biome: gut microbiome; material: fecal sample | place: Denmark | collected 2008
CGGAGCTGGTCGAAAAGGCACATTCCATCGCATATCGCATTCGTATCGACGAGGCGGTTGATCTGCCGGAATTTGTGGAAGAGGTACGACCGGTAAAGCTGGAGCAAAATGCCCAGAAGATCTATGACGGCATTGAAAAGGATAGCTTCGCCGAGCTCATGAACGGCGAAATCACGACCCGCAACGTGCTGACCCAGCTTCTGCGCCTCTCACAGATCACAGGCGGATTCGTCCGCAACGATGACGGTGATGACGCCCAGCAGCTATCGACGGCAAAGCTCGACGCCCTCGAGGACGTGATCGACAGCTGCATGGAGGAAGGCAAAAAAGTCATCGTGTTCGCCCGCTTCGTGCCGGAGATCGATGCGATCGCCCGTATGCTCCGCAAGAAGAAAATCGGGTACGCCCTGATCAAAGGTGACGTGAAGGATCGCGCCGAGCAGGTTTCCGCCTTCCAGACCGATCCCGACACCAAGGTGTTTGTCGGGCAGTTACAGACCACCGGCATGGGGCTTACCCTCACGGCAGGCAGCGTCTGCGTGTACTACTCGCTGGATTTCAGCTATGCCAACTACCAGCAATCCATGGCGCGTGTGCGCCGGATCGGGCAGACGAAGCGCGGCGTTTACATTCACCTTGTCTGCAAAGACACCATTGACGAAAAAGTCATGGGTGCGCTCAAGCAGAAGGCCGATGTCTCCAAGCTACTCGTCGACGACTACAAAAAGATCATAGGAGGATAACGATATGAATGAAAAAAGCATGCTCGCTGCGGCGGATACCCTGAAGACGCTGCGAGACGAGAAATCTGACCTTCAGGCAAAGCTCAAAGATGTGCAGGAACGCATCGATTCGGTGGAGGCCGAGCTGATTCAGCTGATGACGGATGAAGAATGCACCGGCTTTGACCGCAACGGATCCCGCTTCTCCCTTGTAATTCGTGAATTCCCTGGCGCGGTACCGGAAGAAAAGGAAGAGCTGTACCGAAGGATGCGAGCACATGGCTTTGATCATCTGTTCACCATCAACACCATGACGCTTGGCGCTACGGTCAAAGAGCTCAAGGCCAACAACGACGATGTGCTCCCCGACTGGCTCGAAGGTGTGATTCAGGTGTTCGAGCAGCCGAGCATCCGCGTATCCAAATCTAAGAAATAAAAAAGGAGATAAACACCATGAACACAAAGAACACCACTGCAATTGCTACCACCGATCAGAACACCGGTTATCTTACCGAAACCGTAAATCTCGCCGAGCTGTTTAGTGAAGAGCTTGACGGCCTGCGTCCCAGCTTCGAGCGCATCAAGATTCCCGCAGGCGGCGGGCTCGCCTACGAAGTACCCGGCGACGATCCGAACAGCCCCGACAGCGCCAAAGACTTTAGCGCCGTCATTCTTTATCATCACCCGATCAACAGCTACTATAAAGAGAAATTCACTGGAGGCAACAATCCGCCCGACTGCTCCAGCTTGGACGGTAAGATTGGCGTCGTTGCCGAGACCGGCGAATGCAGGGACTGCAAGACCTGTCCGTATGCCAAGTTTGGCAGCGGAGAAAACGGAGGCATGGCTTGCAAACAGAAGCGCCGCATGTACCTCCTGCGCGAAGGTGAAATGCTTCCGATGATTATGACGCTGCCCACCGGCTCATTGGCGGAATTTACGAAGTATGTTACCCGACTCGTGACCCGGGGCATGAAAGCGAACCACGTGGTCACGAAGTTCACGCTGAAGCGGGCGCAGAATAGCACCGGCATCAATTACAGTCAGGTGATCTGCTCTGTGGATCGTCCTCTTTCCCCGGAGGAAAAGAAGAACATCGCATCCATGACCGAGCAGGTCAAGCTCATCGCAGGCAAGGTTTCTGTTGCCGAAACCGAGACTGCAGCGGAATAAAGACAAAGCAGCCGTGAGCGCCTATTCACGGTGCTCACGGCTGCACGATTTGAGGTAGAGACTATGAATGATTATAAGACGATCCGCAATATTGCGGAAATTGAAGAATATATCGGCAGCGCTGGTGTAGTTTCCTTTGACTTCGAAACATCGCCCACGGAAAAATATCGCAGTGATAGCAAAGCGGCATTGGATGCACATAAGGCGGACATCACCGGCGTGTCGCTTTCCGTGAAGGCTGGCACAGGCAGATACATCCCGCTCCGGCATCGCGTCGGTAAGAATGCCAGCAGCCATTCTGTTATGAAATACCTGCGGCAGAGCGTATTCCAGAATCCGAAAACAGTCAAAATCGCACACAACATGGCGTTCGAGGCAATGTTCCTGTACAAAGACGGGATCGTGCTGCAGGAGCCGGTGTACGACACGATCGTTGCTTCACAGCTTACGCTGAAAAATGATTTCGAGTACCGCGATCTCGGCGACAGCGGACTTAAAACCCTTGTCCCGTATCTGTATGGCGTTGAACTCCCGAAATTTGAGGATGTGGTTGGCGAGCACAGTTTTGATGAGCTCGACCCAGATGCATGGGACACCTGCCGGTACGCCTGTGCGGATAGCGACTGGGCATTGCAGCTTTACTACACGTTCAACGAATGGTTTGAGAACAACATCCCGAAGCACCGCCTGATCTGTGAAAAGATCGAAAGCCCAACCGCTGTTTTCACCGGCATGATGAAGTACAACGGTGTCCTGTTCGATACCGACCTCATGGATGAAAAGAAGGCGGAGGCCGAAGCGCACCTTGTGGATCTTCGAGCAAAGCTGCAGGCGGTCATTGGCAATGTGGATATTGGAGAGAACTGTGGAACGCAGGCATTCAAGGACTATCTGTATAAGACAGAAAACCTGCCCGTCCTGAAGACCACGACCAAATATGCCGAGGCAGCGGACGATGAGGCTATGCAGTTGCTTCGTGCATATTGCAAAAAGCACCGTCCTGAGATGGTTTCCTTCTTCGATACCGTGCAGGAGTTTCGAAAATGGGCAAAGATCAAGAGCACCTATATCGACGGGTATCTCAAATGGATCAATCCGGCGACTGGTAGAATACACCCCGACCTCATGCCGATGGGTACCGACACGGGGCGCTTCGCCTCCCGCAGGCCGAACCTGCAGAACATGCCCCGCAAGGGCTCTGACCCGATCGGTGTTCGGCAGTTCGTGGTCGCGCCGGAGGGCACGTCCTTCCTCGATTTCGACTTCTCGCAGATCGAGCTGCGCGTCGGCGCGTTCTACTGCCGCGACCCGCGCATGATGGAAACGTACCGCAGCGGCGGCGATATCCACGCCAGCACCACATCGGTCATTTTCGGGATCAGCGTCGATGAGGCACAGGACAAGGACGATCCAGATTACAAGGAGCGCCGGACAATCGCTAAAAACGTGAACTTCGGCACCTTCTACGGACTGTTCCCTCGTGGTCTGCAACGGACACTCAAGTTCAAGGCGGGGCTCGAAAAGACCGAGGATCAGTGCGCCCGGATCATCGCCAACCTGAAAGCCGGTTATCCGTGCCTGTCCGAATGGCAGGAAGAGACGGTCAGAGCGGCGCGGCTCAACGGGTACAGCGAGACGTCCTTCGGCAGAAGGCGCTATCTCCCGAACATCAATAACCGCGCCGACTGGGGCAAGCGGAGTTTTGCTGAACGATGCAGCATGAATACGCCGATTCAAGGCACCGCAGCGGAGATCCTGAAGCTGGCGATGGCGGAGCTGATCAGAGAGCTCGCGGACAAGCCGTATATCCGCCCGATCCTGCAGATTCACGATGAGCTGCTTTTCGAGGTAGATGACGGGCGCGAAGACGAAGCGATCCGCATCATTCGCACGGCGATGGAGCGGCAGCCTTTTGCGGCCTTCGATATACCGATCGTTGCCGAGGGCGAACATGGCACCTGCTTCGGCAAACTGCATGAGCTGGAGGTGTCCCATGTATAAGAACAAGGAAGGTTACACCGATCCCACGGCAGGCGCAGCGATGGCGACGATCATGAAGGAATACCGCCAGAACCAGCGCCGCATCTACCGTAAGCACTCGGAGATCAAGGCGCGACCCAAGGTGTACGTCGTCTCGAAGTACGCTGGGGACATTGAAGGAAACACGGCAGCGGCGATCCGATACGCCCGCTTCGCCATAGAGAAAAAGCGCCTCCCTGTGGTCAGTCATCTGCTGTACCCGCAGATTCTGGATGACGGCGACCCGGAACAGCGCGAACTTGGACTGCTCTTCGGACAGGCGCTGCTGGCGCTGTGCGAGGAAGTGTGGGTGTTCGGGACAGAGCACTCATCCGGCATGCAGGCAGAGATCCACGAAGCCCATCGGCTGAAGAAGCGGATCCGATATTATAGCGAAGGACTGGAGGAAATCCATGAAGATGATAGATGAAGCCCTACGATATGCAAAAGCAGGTATTCCTGTTTTCCCGCTCCACTGGCTCAAGCAGGATGGCACATGCTCCTGCAGGCTTGGCGATATGTGTCAGGCCAAGGGCAAACACCCCCGCATTAAGAATTGGAGTGACGAAGCGACAACGGATGTCGCCAAGATCACTGGATGGTGGAATCAGACGCCCCTTGCCAACATTGGTATTCCCATGGGTGAAACGAGTGGTCTGGTGGCGCTGGACGTTGACACTCGACATGATGGAGATAAGAGTCTCACGGATCTGGTCGCAGAGTACGGTGCATTGCCGAAGACGATCACGGCAACGACCGGTAGTGGCGGTAAGCACTACATTTTCAAATACACAGAAGAACTGGCACTCAAAAATGTGGTTGGATTCCGTGACGGCCTTGATGTACGCACACAAGGTGGACTGATCGTTGCAGCACCCAGCATGCATCAGAGCGGTAACCGATATGCGTGGGACACTGGACTCTCTCCTTTTGAGTGTGAAGCGGCGGAAATGCCGAGCTGGCTGGTAGATGAGATTCGCAAGGTTGGCACTAAGCTTACCCAAAAGAAAAAGGCTGCGGACAAGCAGCCCCGCAAGAAGATCAAAGAAGGCGGCAGAAACAATCACTTAGCCTCTCTTGCCGGAGCACTTCGCCGTAAAGGCATCGGAGAGGATGGCATCATTGCGACACTCCACGCCGAAAACAAAGAACGTCTCGATCCGCCCCTTGACGATGAGACGGTCGTGGCAATCGCCAAGAGTATCACCCGCTATGAGCCGGACGAACCTGACCCGCAGTACAAGCTGACCGACGTCGGAAACGCGGAGCGCTTTGTGGCAATGTTCAAAGATGAGGTCAAATACTGCTCTGTATATAAGAAATGGTTTATCTGGAACGGAAAGTTCTGGGAGCAGGACGAAGGCACGATTGTAGAATATGCGATTCAGTGTGTCCGCAGCATTTACACTTACGCGGATATGCTTCCCGCAGGCGATCAGCGAAAAGCATTGATCCAGCATGCCATGCGTAGCGAAAGCGGCAATAAGATCAAACTTCTCATTACGCTTGCGGCAGGCATGAAGGATCTGGCGATTGCGCCTGACGACTGGGATGCGAACCCGTGGCTGCTCAACTGCCAGAACGGCACGATCAACTTGAAGACCGGAAAACTGCAACCGTTTAACAAGGCGGACTACATTACCCGCATCTGCAACGCCTCCTTCGATGAGAATTGCGCTACGCCGTTATGGGATACGCTGTTGGAGACGATCACAAAGGGGGATACCGACACAATCCGGTACATGCAGAAGGCACTCGGCTATGCGCTGACCGGCGATACATCCGAGCAGGCGATGTTCATGCTTTACGGAACCGGCAGCAACGGAAAAAGCACATTTCTCAATATCTTCTCGGCTGTGATGAATACCTACGCCCAGAGTGCGTCGAGCGATGCGTTCATGCAGAAAAAGAACGAAAGCGTAAATAACGATATTGCTCGCCTCAAGGGTGCGCGGTTTGTTACAGCTATTGAGATGGAAGAGAACAAGCGGCTTGCCGAATCCCTGATCAAATCCATGACCGGCGGAGACAAGTTGGTAACGCGCTTCCTCTACGGCGAATACTTCGAGTACGTCCCGCAGTTCAAGGTGTTTCTGGCGGCGAACCATAAGCCGATCATCCGTGATACGACCCATTCGATCTGGCGCAGGATCAAGCTCATGCCCTTCGAGAACACGTTTACGGAGGCAAACCGTGACAAACACTTTGCCGATAAGATTATGGCAAAGGAGATGCCCGGTATTCTTGCTTGGGCGGTTAAAGGGTGCCTCCTCTGGCAACGCGAAGGTATACAGGATCCGCCCAGTGTCAAAAGGGCGACAACGGAGTACCGGACGGAAATGGACTCATTCGCAACGTTCTTTGAGGAATGCTGCGAGGCGCGGGAAGGTGTCCGTGTATCGAACAAAATGCTGCGTTCTTCCTATGACGAGTGGTGTAAAGACAACGGCGAATATGCACTTTCCCAGCGCCCATTCAGCCAGAAGCTTCTGGAAATGGGCTTTGAGAAGAAGCGTTCCGCAAGCACAGGAGCCGTGGAATGGATCGGGCTGTCCATTCGCGGTGTCGCATCGAGGCTATGACTGAGGTACGATTCTTCCTGATTCTTTTTCCTATAAAGCCGTATGTGAGAAGAAAGAATTCGCGTCCAAGTGTTCCATAAACTGAGTTTGGAAGCTGCAGAGGCAGTTTTGTGATAGATACACGATAATGGCTAGACGAATGCTCGCCATCAATCCAACCCTCATAGGAATCTTCATCGGTGTCAAACTGGTAATTGTCCTTCTGCATCCAGTCTGTAAGGCAACCGTTTTTCATTTCCTCTTTGAGATTGGCATTCAATTTGGCTTTTGCTTCATAATGGTCTGCATAAACAGCCACGGAATGACCGTAATCATCGTTTGCAGCCCAATCTTCTTCAAGAACATAAACATCTATGATCTTTCGAGGGCTCTGCAGCACGAGTATCTCATCGGGAGCCATAATGACGTAGTCCAATGTAATGTCTTCCAGTTTCTTCTCGGTACCGTATAATGCAGAGAAGCGTTTTTCAAGTTCTTCGATATCGCTCGGGAGACATGGCGGGTCAAAATAACAGTGAATATCCGGAGTTTCATTCTCCGTCTCTCTGTCATCACCGGTTCTGATCTCCAAAATAAAACCATTCAGACCTCTGTAATCACTTTCTGCAGCACCGACAATCTCGGCGCCAACACAGTATGTAACACCTTCATAGATAAATTCTTGACCAACAACTTTATAAATCATATCGGTACCTCCTTAAATGTGATAATCGATGCCAACGAAGACAATATCATCGTCTGAATCATCGATAAACTCATCAATGGTGCGGCGCCAGTCGATTTGTTCGCTCTTGCCGGTCTCTTTATTGTAGGTGCAACTGTACTTGTTGATATTCATCTCATCATGGAAGATGTCGTGAATACTGATGGGATACTTCCAGCTATCCGGAATGCCATACTCGGCAAGAAACTCTTCGAGGGTTTCGCCCTTACGATATATAAGCTCACCATAGCGAAGAACACCTTCGTCTGTAACCAAATGGTACTTGACCTCGGTAACACCTGCTTTGAACATGGCTTCGAGCTCATAAAAACGCTCGGTAGTCTTTTCATTATGCCATTTACGCATAACATCCCACTGGATGTCTCTCTTGCGAGCACTGCATACCCATTTGTAGCCTTCGGGTGCAGTGTATTCGCGATGCGTAAATACGCCTGTTTCACCTAAGGAATAATCAATGCAATCATCCTTAACTAAAAACATATCAGGCCATCTTCCGCCGATAGAATACCAATCATACACGCCATCAGGATTGTACCATTCACCGTACTTGCCGGTTTCTTCATTCAGAACCGCATAGCACTCCTGGTCAAGATAGTCCTCAAAGGACTTCATTGATTTGTGCCGTGTCGAAGATTTCATCGAGCAAATCGAGAGTTGGGATAATGTCGGTATGCTCACAGACGAACAGTACCAAGAGCTTATCTCCGATAAAACGATTCCCGATCGTATTCATAAGGCCCTCGGTATGAACGATGGCTACTACGAAAGCTACTGGGAATCCGTTTCAGAGGTTGCGCACACTGTTGTGAATGCGTATATTGATCAAAATACTCATATTGGAGCCGAATCCTCCGAGAAAAAGAACGAGGAGGTGTAAAAATGGCTTATAACAGCGAATTAACCAGACCGCTTACAAGCATCGTTTCCTATCCGGAACGCGGTGCCGGCGGTAATAACCGTTATCGTGGGAATTGCTCCCCGAAACTGATTGAAGATCTTATTGGGTTCTTTAGACCCAAGGAGATTTGCGATTATATGTGTGGCAGTTGCACTACAAAAGCTGCAGCCGACAAGCTTGGCATCAAGAGTCAGCTCTATGATCTGCACAGCGGCTTTGACATTATGAATTGCGATATCAAGGAACGTCCGGAGTTTATCTTCTGGCATCCACCATACTGGGATATCATCAAATATTCAGATGTGATGTACAAAGCCTCTGATGTGAAGAGTAAATACGGCTACGATCCGATGCCTCTTGACCTGTCCCGTATACCAGACTGGGAACGCTTCGTCCGGGCAATGAATTATGCAATGATGAAGCAATTCTCGGCTCTTGAAAAAGGTGGCAGAATGGCTGTGCTGATGGGCGACATCAAGAAGAAAGGCAAACTTTACAGTATGATTGCCGAAATCGTCAAGCCCGGCACTATGGAGAACATCATCATTAAAGCACAACACAACTGTTTTTCGGATAATACACAATACTCTGGGTCGTTTATCCCGATATTGCACGAGTATGTGCTAATAGTACGAAAGGATTCGCCGACAGCAATCCCTGTACTTATGTGCAGTCAAAAGACGATGGATATCCGTGATATGCCCGGGGCTACCTGGCGCGATGTTGTTGCAGCTGTCCTTGAGGAGTGTAATGGGGCTGTGTCTCTTACATACCTCTACGAGCAGATAGAACCACACAAAAAGGCTCAGGCAAACAAGTGGTGGAAGGAAAAGATCCGCCAGACACTTCAGTGTAACCCCGCCCACTTCGTTCATGACGGACGTGGGAAGTGGTCTTTGAACAGAGGTGTTGCATAGTTTCCGGTAAATTGGGGTGTCACTTCGGTGGCGCCCCTTTTTCTATAAATTTTCAAAAAACTATTGACAAATACATTCAGTTGGGTGTATTATAAAAACACTCAACTGAATGTAAGGAGAAGATGTAAAATGGATTTTGATTTAAGCGGGTTTCAAATTGCACACGTAAAGCCGTTTTCAATCTTAAGGGAAAGACGAGTTATTCTTGGTCTGACACAAAAGCAGGTTGCAGAACGTGCCGGAGTTGTTTTGCAGCAATATCAGAAATTTGAAAGTGGAGAACGTCGTATTATGACAAGCTCCTTTGAGCTTGCCTGCCGCATAATTGAAGCGTTAGAACTGGATATTACAAAATTTTTCCATGGAGAGTATTCCTTTGGTGAGGAAATTTATGATTCTCCTGAGGGGCTTCGCTATAAGAAAACCGGCAAGTTGACCACCGAAGATGTCGAGTAATTTTTTCGTTATTACCGATTGCAAATAAAAGTTTGAAATTTGGACACACTAAATTTTAGAAAAAACTATTTACATTCGTGCTTTAATAATGTATAATATAAAGCGAGAATGTAAAATGCTTTTGGAGGTGTGTTCTTATGGATAGCATTTGGAATGAAATTAAAAGGATCGCCGAAGAAAACAGTGGCTTTATAAAAACGAGTGCAGTTGAAGCTGCAGGCATTAGTAGACCGATGCTGCGCAAATATGTAGAAGACGGTAAATTGGAGCAGGTTCGCAAGGGGCTATATGTTCTTGCTTATGATCTTGCCGATGAGTTTGCACTGATTCAGTTACAGAGTACAAAAGCCATTTTTTCATATGGAACGGCATTATATTTTTGGGGATTGTCTGATCGTACACCGCATAGATTCGATATAACCATTCCCCAGGGTACTAACATTAGTCGTTTGAAGAGAGATAATCCGACTATCCGATGCCATTATGTGCAGCCTGAGGTATACGAAGTGGGAATAACGGAGCTCCGGTCTCCCCAAGGCGCAATGGTGCGCTTGTACGACAAGGAACGTTGCATCTGTGATTTGATTCGGGACAAAGACAAAGTGGATATCCAGATCTATACACAGGCAATCAAGGATTATTTTAATACAAAAGCTGATAGGCGTAAGCTTTTGAAATACAGTAAGGTTCTTGGCGTTGAAGATAAAGTCAGAACCTATATGGAGGTATTGTGATGAAAACACCGGAACAATTAAAAGGAACCATACGCAGTATGGCGGCGAAGAAGAATCTTCGCGCCCAAGAGATTCTGCAGATGTTCCTTTTTGAACGCGTATTGGAACGCTTGGCAAACTCTGCTTATAAGAAAAACTTTATTCTGAAAGGTGGTTTGCTTATTTCCTCTATGATCGGGATCGGAGAGCGTACAACGATGGATATGGACACCACTGTGCGCGGCATTCAGATGGAAGAGGATGAGATCGTAAAAGCTGTCAAAGAGATCCTGGCGGTAGATGTTGGCGACGGTATTGCATTTAAGTACCAAAACATTGAGCCGATTCGTGAGGACGATGCTTACAATAACTTCCGAGTGCATTTGCGTGCGAAGTACGGCAAAATTGATAGTCCTATGAAAATAGACGTCACAACCGGTGATGTAATCACCCCAGCTGCAATCCAGTACGAATTTCCGATGTTGTTTGATGAAAAAACGGTACCCGTTATGGCATATACGCTTGAAACGGTTCTTGCCGAGAAATATGAAACCATCATCCGTAGAAATATCGGCACCACAAGAGCCAGAGATTATTATGACCTCCATACCCTGTACCGTAGCCGTAGATCTGAGGTTCGCCCGGATGTTCTGAAGGCTGCCGTGTTACATACTGCTAAGAAGCGCGATTCTGTACAAGATATCGAAGATTGGCGCGATATTATCAAGGATATCCGAGAGGAGCCGCAGATGTATTTGCTTTGGGATAATTATGTTTCTGAGAATAAATACATCGGTGATTTGGAGTTTCACGTTGTTCTTGAAACTGTGGAAGAAGTTGCAAAGCTTCTTGATATCTAAAACTCCCTTGCCCTTTCTTTTGCGAAAAGATTGACTATTGCGAAACAATCTGCTATAATAACTATGTTAGTATCAGAGTTTAGTCGCGGACTGAACGCAGTTATCAGAGTTTTCACAGTGTCATTTACCCAATTTGGGTGAATGGCACTTTTTTTGTTTCCTGGCCAATTTTATAATTGGGCACAAAGCCAGCAGTCTCTATGAGGTTGCTGGCTTTTGTCATATATCAAGGCGGTCAATCCGTCACAACAGAAAGGAGCATGTATTATGCTAAAACAATGTCAGGACAGCTATCACAGCACGTTTGGCACCTATGAGGATATGCTGGACTACCACGAGAGCCAGGCAAAAGAAAGTCTGTGGCACAGATGTCAGGTTAACACCCTGCAGGTTAAGCCACTTGACAAGACTTCGCCCCTCTATGGAAGTCTCAGTGATTTCGCTTCCGGTGTCACACAGGAAGCCGTAGATGATACGGCGGAAAACCTCGGGCTTGCCCTTCGAGTTAACGGTGATTTGTATCCCGTTCGAGAGACAGCCTACAAGAGCCTTTTAGACAGGGCTAAAATTGGAGGAACCGCATTGCCTAAGCTGAGTCGCGGTGTACTTGCCAATGTTCTGAACGAATGCCTTCAGTTATTCTCAGCTGAAGCACTCCTCTTAATTAGGGATGAAAAAGTCTGTGCCGTACATTCCGGCGACAGCGTGGATTATTCCATTCTCCCGATTAACGAGTTGCTCACCACTCTGAAGGCTAAGCTTGATGACAGATTCCCCGGCGCCGAATTCGAGGCCGGCTACTGTGATCATTCTTTGGTCAGCGCATCCTGGAGGATGCCGAGCCAACGCGAAGAACTTTTGGGCACTTATATCAAGACCCTATGTGCAACAGGCAAAGGTGCGCTTGCCTCCAGACTGACTCCGGGTATCAGATTTATGACCTCTGACACCGGCGTCGCATCCGCAAAAGTCTCTGCACTTCTTGTCGGCGGACAGCACCCGATTCATATCGGTAAGTGTGTTGCCGTTGATCACAGACATCAGTCCAAGATTTCGGACTTTACAGATGTACTCGATCAGCTTTTCGCTCAGTTTGGGGATATGATTTCCAAATTGGAAGCGTTGTTGGAAATTGACCTCGATTATCCGATAAACGCAATGACAAGAGTCTGCAAGAAACTCAGTTTGCCGAAAAAGGCTGCAGTCGAAGCAATCTCGATGTTTGAGATGGCATACGGCGGTGGACCGGCAACGGCACACGACGTCTTCCTTGCGCTGCAGGAGATCCCGTTCATCCTCAAAACCCAGAACACGCCCGAAAGCAAGATGCTGGAGGTTGAGGAAAATATGGCAAGAGCCCTTACACTCAAATGGTCAGACTTCGACCTTGCAAAGGCGGTGAGCTACTAATGGCAGCACCGATTATTCTTTGCGATACCGCAGGCATGACCAACGAGCAATGGCTGGAAGCTCGTATGCACGGTCCTCACGGTAAGATTCCGTATACGGTCGGCGGCAGTGATGTTGCGGCAATTTTCGGTGTTTCTCCTTGGACTACGCCTCTGGAGCTCTGGAACATTAAAAAAGGGCGTATGAAGCCACCTAAGAAGGCAAATGCAAATCAGCTGGAAATGGGACATCTGCTCGAACCGATTGCGGCTCATTGGTACGCCAAGAAGACCGGCAATATCGTTACAGTGGATACGAACCTTTATCAGCATGCAGACCATCCGTATGCTTTGGCTAACTTCGATCGCCGTTTTACACGTGTGAGCGATGGTGTTCCCGGCATCTTGGAATGCAAGAGTTGTACCTTCCACAAATCAGACGAGTGGGCCGATGGTGCCATTCCTCTGTATTATGAGTTGCAGCTTAGATTCTATCTGGCTGTAGCTGACGTTGAAATCGGTGCTTTCTCTGCCATCTGGGGTAATAATCCCGACAACGATCTGGCAATGCCGGATATTGTTAGAGACAGAGTTAAGGAAGATATGATCTTTGAACGACTGGATGAATGGATCTGGAGCTTGGAGAACGACAAACCGCCTACAATGGCCGGAGTTGCCCCTAAGCTGGCTTTGGAATCCCTTGCCCGAATTATGGGACCCAGTACCAAAGGTCTTCCGAGTATCGAATTCTCGCCAAAATACGAGCCTTCTCTGCGCAGGATTGCATTGCTTCAAGGCAAGATTGCAGACTGTAATGCAGAGATCAAAACCTATGAAAAGGAGATTGAGGCACATAGCGTGCGAATTGCCGAAGTGATGAAGACACACGAGCACGGCGTTTTAGAGACAACGACCGATAAGCTTCTCATCGACTTCGTAACACGAACAAGTAAACGTCCGGACTCAAAGCTGCTTAAGGAGAAATATCCTACCGTTTATGAGGATGTCCTGAGCACTTCTCACAGCCGGAAGGTTAAGGTATCGGTTCAGCCGATATAGAAAGGAGCAGAAAATGGAGAACATTTATCACGATTATTGGCAACAGGAGTTGATGTATCAGTTCCTTGTAGAAGACAAATGCAAGAAGAAAGCATATGTATGCTCACCGTACAGCGCAGAAAACAATGAAGGAATGCTTCAGAATATGCGCACAGCGAGAGCGTATATGTTCTATGCGTTAAAGAAGATGGGTATGTGTGCAAGAGCGCCTCATGCGTTTCTGCCGATGCTTCTGTGTGACAGCGTACCGAGTGAGCGAGCAATCGCATTGAAGTTCGGTATTGAGTTGCTTGAAAGAAGCGACGTGCTGCTTGTATGCGGCAACCGTATCAGCAATGGGATGAAGAGCGAAATTGCAAATGCTGCGATGCTCAGAATGCCTATCATCGTATTTGACGATATGCTTTATCTGGAAGTGCAGAAACTCGTTACCCAGAAGAACGGCGATAAGAAAACCGTGAAACTGGAGAGCAACCACATTCCGATGTCTTTGTCCAACCCAATATCATACATGGAACAGGCGGCGATGTTCAAATGAGAAGGTTTTATCAGTCGGTGGATCTACGATCCCGAAGTCAGATGACAGACTTCCTCACAAAACATTTTCGCTATCCCACAATGAACTCCTGGAACAATGCAGTGTCTTACGCTTGCAATCTCAAAATACATAGCCTTGGCTTGTGTGATGAGGTTTATGAAAAGCTTTATGACCTGCTTGAATGTCAGGAGTTTTTTCTTGCCCTAAAGGAACTGATGGATGCGTTCGCTGCCGAACACAATTACCGATGGCAAGTCGGTATGAATGGGCGTAGCGGCGGATATCTGGTTCTCTACCAGGGAGAAATCAAGCCCAGCGGATACAAATCGTTCTGTACTGCCTGTGGTCAGTTAAATTATCGCTCTATAAAAGAAACGGGAAAGCAATGTGGCAAATGCGGTCTTCACACTCGTGTTGACTTTGATAAACCACATATGCAGGTATCTACCTTCCCGGGTCGTGGAACCGATGATGATACCGACTTTACAGACTGGAGTATGGATGAACTTAAGGACCGTGTCAGACTCATTCAGGATTTTGATCGTCTTGCCGATCGTATTGTGGACCGTGCAATTGATATTGCTAAACACTATTCGATTGAAGAAGAGGAATATTACGTTCCTAAGGTAAGAAAGGTTCTCGTACCCGCAGGGGCATAACAGAAAGGAGTAAAAACATTGTTATGTCAGTTTGAAAGACTAATCTATCCTCAGAGCGTCCGGGCGATTGATGCCGGCAGTTTTATGATTGCCGTGTACTATAGAAAAAGAACAGAAAAAGCAGTCAGTATGGTTCATACCTCAGCGGCTGGAGGAACGCAGATGAATGAAGCAGCATTGATTCAGAAAATACGCAAATACCTTGCCACGGTACCGGAGTGCTTCTTTTGGAAGGAGCACGGTGGGCAATATGGTACCGCTGGTATTCCCGATATCATCGTCTGTCACAAGGGACGCTTCATTGCGCTGGAAGCCAAGGTCGGCAGAAACACCCCGACAAAACTGCAGGCGGCTACCATTGACCAGATCCGAAAAGCTGGTGGCACAGCAGTAGTCGTTTATAGCGTTGAGGACGTGCAGGCGGTCATATCAAAGAAGGAGGCACTGTATGATGGATGATCCCTATAGAAATCTGGCAAACGCCATTGTCGTACAGGCCGCTAAGGATTACCGGAAAGCGCTGCGGCAGCTACGGCATAATCCGAGATACGAAACGGCCAGAAACGAGAAAAATGAGGTCGAGCGGTTCTTTCACTCCGAATGGTTTCACTACCTGACGAATGTAGACCCGGATTACCTGCTCGACTATCTTGCGAGGGCTGAGATATGACGGCGAAGGCTCTTTTGGAACGCATTATCAAAATCCGGAAAGCGATCGATTATCGGAGAACGAAAATCGACGCACTGATCGAGCAGGCGGAGAACACCTCCGCCCGCTTGACCGGAATGCCGCATAATCCAAGCTCCGACTCTTCGCCTATGGCAAGCGCCATCTGCAGGAAGGTCGATTTGGAGATGGAGATCACAAAGCTCGCTGAAGAGCGCAAAGCCCTGATTGCTAAAATCGACCTCTTAGAAAATGATGACTTATCGAGGCTCCTAATTCTGCGGTATGTGCAGGAAACGCCGTGGGACGATATCGCGGCAGAGATGGGCTTTTGCGAAAGACACATTTACCGGCTGCACAAAGCAGCGGTCGAGGAACTCGATAATCGATTGAAAGATGTCATGTGATGTCAGTCGATGTCAGTTAAAGTCAGTCAGGAAATGCGGTATCATTATAATAGGCGAAGAACATAGAGAGCTCACACGGGACATCCCGCGTGGGCTTTTCTTATATACGCCAATACAGACGGAAGGAGCAGATCAATGTCATATAGGAAAGTCGGCACTTTAGAGCAGTGTTGGTATGTCCTCAAATACTGGCTGCGAGAGCACTTCCGCAAGAGGAAGTGAGACTATGCCGCGTAAACCTAAGAGGCCGTGCGCTTACCCCGGATGCCCTAACCTGACAGACGGGCAATATTGTGAGCAGCACAGGAAATACGCAAGGCAGCAGTATGATCGATATGAGCGGTCACCACATACCGCGAGTAAATACGGAAGAGCGTGGCACCGGATTCGCGCCAGATATGTAGCATCCCATCCGCTGTGTGAACAGTGTCTTAAAGAAGGCCGGATCACATCGGTAGAAGAAGTTCACCATATCGTGCCAATCAGCCGTGGCGGAACTCACGCAGCGGACAACCTAATGTCGCTATGCCAAAGCTGTCATAACAAGATTCACCACGACCTAGGCGACCGGTAGGGGGATCAAAATCTTGAAAACTTGATTACGCGGACAACGGCGCGGGGTCACGCGCGAAAAATCGGGAAATCAAGATGGGTATAGCCCCCGCGATTTCAAGAAATCAAACGAAATGGAGGTAGCGCACATGGCAAATGGACATGGCGGTGCTCGCCCCGGCGCAGGACGCAAGAAAAAAGCGCTATCTGAGAAAATCATGGATGGAAACCCCGGCAAGGCACCGCTGACGAAACTGCAGTTCGAGATAAAAGATACGGACATGCATGGTGAGGACATGCCGCCGGTCGCCGAATACCTGAAGCAGGTCACAAAAAACTCGCAGCAAAACCTTGCACCGCAGATTTACGAAGACACGTGGCGCTGGCTCAATGAGCGCGGGTGCGCCATCTACGTCAAGAAAGAACTGATTGAGCAGTATGCGCTGTACATGCAGCGTTGGATCCAGTGTGAGGAAGGCATCAACCAATATGGATTGCTTGCCAAGCACCCGACCACACAACTGCCGATCGCCAGCCCGTATGTGAATATGGGCATTTCGTTTTTAAAGCAGGCAAACGTATTATGGCTGCAGATCTACCAGATCGTGAAGGACAACTGCGAAACGCCCATCGGTAGCAGCAACCCGAACGACGATCTGATGGAGCGGCTGCTCGGATAAGGAGATACACATGCAGATAGAAAAAATCCCCGTGGCAAAGCTGAAAGCTGCGGAATACAACCCGCGTCGGGCGCTCAAACCCGGTGACGCGGAATACGAGAAGCTCAAGCGCAGCATTACGGAATTCGGTTATGTGGAGCCGGTCATCTGGAATAAGCAGACTGGCAACGTGGTCGGCGGCCACCAGCGGCTGACGGTCATGCGTGATCTCGGGATCACAGAGATTGACTGCGTCGTGGTAGATCTCGACCCGATGCGCGAAAAGGCGCTGAATGTGGCACTCAATAAGATTCAGGGTGAATGGGACAAAGATAAGCTGGCCGCTTTGCTCACGGAGTTCGACGGCAGTGAGTTCGACGTCACCCTCACCGGTTTCGATGCCGCAGAAGTCGATGAGCTTCTGAACGCCTTCTACTCCAAGGAAGCAGTGCAGGACGATTTCGACGTTGACGAAGAGACCGAAAAAATCAAGGCGAAGGGTGCGATCACTAAGACCGGCGATGTCTGGAAGCTGGGGGTACATCGGCTCATGTGCGGCGATTCTACCTCGGAGGTGGATTTCGCAAAGCTCATGAACGGCAACAAAGCGCAGATGACGGTCACGTCCCCGCCGTATGGCGTCGGCAAGGATTACGAAAGCAAAGGCATCGAGCCGTGGTTTGAAACCATGCGTCCGGTGGTCAAGAACCTGACGCGCTACGCTGGAATCGTCTGCTGGAACCTCGGCGACCTCTACGCCACCGGCACACAGTTCATCGAGCCGACGAACTTCTACTCTTCCCAGCTTTTTGCGGAGCAGGGCTTCCGTCCAATCTGGATACGCATCTGGAAGAAGCAAGGAATGAACTACGGCGTCGGCCCTTACCACCTCGTGACGAACAAGCCGGTGCAGCAGTACGAATACATCTCCGCGTTCAGCAAAAATGGCGACGTCGAGTACAACGATCAGGAATACATGTGGCTGTCTGCATACGCCGGTCACGCATACCGCTTCGTCAAGCGCCTCACCAAAGAGGAACGCAAGAACTGGGGCTATGCCGGTATCTGGGAGATGAACACGGTACGCGCGAATAAGGATCACCCGGCGATGTACCCGGTGGAGCTGCCGTGGCGCTGCATCAAAATGCCCTCCGATCGCGGCGACATTGTGCTGGAGCCGTTCAGCGGCAGCGGTACAACGATTATCGCCTGTGAGCAGCTGGAGCGCGTGTGCTACGCAATGGAGAAAAGCCCGGAATACTGCGACCTCGCCGTCAAGCGCTGGGAGCAGTTCACCGGCCAGAAGGCAGAGAGGATCACCAGCCATGCCGACGCAGAATAACCGCCACACCATATCAGACCTGTATCAGATGCAATCCCTTCCGCTGGAGATCAAGGTGCGGATGACGCAGCGCCGGATACGTGACTGGGTGGAATACTGGGGCGAAGACGGCGTGTACGTTTCATTCAGCGGCGGCAAGGACAGCACGGTACTGCTGGATATCTGCCGCAGGATGTACCCGAACATCGTCGCCGTGTACAGCGATACGGGCTTGGAGTTCCCGGAGATCCGCGAATTCGTGAAGACCAAGGATAACGTGGTCTGGGTAAGGCCGGAGCTCACGTTCCGCAAGGTCATCGAAAAATGTGGATATCCCTGTATCTCGAAGGAGCAGGCGGAATGGATACACCGGATCCGCCTCGGCCAGAAGAACACACGCGATATCCAGAAATACTTTTACGGCATACGCACCAACGGCCAGCCCTCCCGCTTCAAGATTTCGGAGCGGTGGAAATTCATGCTGAACGCGCCCTTCGACATTGGCGCGGGCTGCTGCAATGAGATGAAAAAGAAGCCGATCGCCAAGTACGCGAAAGAGACCGGACGAGTGCCGATCGTGGGCACAATGGCGTGCGAGTCATCGCTGCGGACAAGTAACTGGCTCCGATACGGCTGCAACGCCTACGATAACAAGAAGGCGACATCGGCACCTCTCTCGTTCTGGACTGACACGGACATCTGGGAATACATCCGCACCTACGATATTCCGTACTGCAAGATTTACGATATGGGCTACGTTCGGACGGGCTGCATCTTCTGCATGTTCGGCGTTCACCTCGACAGCGAGCCGAACCGCTTCCAGCGGCT
>UMCW01050917.1_pt1 | contig 18942 bp, 8 predicted proteins | sample 1964321 | NCBI WGS metagenome assembly UMCW01 (sample SAMEA4835977, study PRJEB28245) | human gut metagenome | biome: gut microbiome; material: fecal sample | place: Denmark | collected 2008
GTTTGCTTTCTTTTTGAGCAAAAGCATAAAAAGAAAGTAAACCTAAAAAGCCCCTTCGTGAGAAGAGGCTTTTTTTTATGCTTCCATTCGGCAGATACAGGGTTCGATCATCTCCTTATGGCTTTGAACGGGTCACCGCAGTGAATCTTAATTCACTATAATTATTCCTCCCACACCAGATAGGCCGAAACCAACCAGTGGTTCAATTTATTGCCATCCACAGCCTGAGCTTCGGGAATACTGACTGTAAAAGTATGCTTGCCGGGAGCAAGTGTACCGATAACAGCCTCTTCGGGTACAACATCCGAACCGGGACACCAGTTGGAACGGGATAGGTCTGAAGAAGCCAGAGGTTCTTCCACTTCTTTCTCCGTATATCCTTTCTCACCAATATAAGAAGCCAGGCGCTTAATCAACCAAACACCGGTAGCCGGATTGAAACGACGGAAAGAAGCACAATCATCACGCCAAGGGATGAAGTTGAGCACCTCTTTTCCATCTACAGAAATGATATTGCGTTTTTGCACGAATTCATCCCCGCCGCTATGTCCGCCATGTCCGGTCACTATATATTTTAACCGGATATTTTTGGCACCTTTCGGAACTGTAAAATCAGTAGATACATCTCTCCGGGCAAAGATATCGGGATAACTTTGTCCCATGTAGTAAACCGTATTCATCAACGGCTCCACATGACGTTTTGGAAGTACGTCACAAGCCAGACGACTCTCTTTTACGTCGATATCCGCATTGACCAAATACCCTTCAGAAGTCCATGTATCGATATAAATACCGACATAGGCTTCGCCTTCAAGCAACGGATAAAGATCGGTTATATCTTGTTGCCAGGTGACATTACTTTCCCATTTGGGGATATAGACCGGACGACGTTTACTGCTCAGCGAATCATTATTATTGCTATAGTGTCCTACACCGAACGGAGTCATGAAACGCATCAGCTCCACTGTGGGTAAATAATCCTTTCCGGGAACAATACCTACCATTTTCTCCAGCTTCAAACTATCTACCGAAGGAAACTTCATGCCGTCACGGGCAATAGTCAGTAGGTTAATAGCCGATGATTTAGGCAATACAAAGCAAGAACCCGATTTGTCCCAACGATCTCCATTGGAGGCGAGGGTTACTTTCAGGCTTACCGACACATTTCGTTTGTATTCGGGAAGAGTAATCTTTTTCAGAATGATACGTCCGTTGACCAAATGGTATACGCCCGTACCATCTGCTTCATTATAATTATCAGGATACGTATCGGGAGAGAAACGCACATTCACATTTTCAAAAACCGGAATATGAAGATCGCCTTTAGCGGGCAGATTTTTATGCCCGCCCGCCCATACCGGAACAGAAAGGAATAAAGAAACGAATAAAGAAGTTAATCTGATATTCATAAGAATTTATTTTTTTATTTAGTTACTTTCAATCACTTGTCCCACTCCGCGATAAAGCTTGATAGGGCCGTCCAGCAATACGGCAATCACAGTGATCTGCTCATCCTGTACACGTTCGGGTATATCAATATAGAGGTTTCCGGGCACCTCGCTCCAGTAGTTCTTATTATAAACCTTATATGGCAGCATAGCTCCATTCCCCACTACCCATACACGATTTACCTTATTGACAAGACCTTTCACTTCGATCGGGCCATTAGGCTTATAGGGTAAATAGAGGTAAAGGATGTCACCCGCTTTATTCAGTGTGGTATATCCCTGAAAATGTTCGCACGGGATGCCGGCACGTGTTTCGTAGATAGCTTCTTTATGCTTCTTAGTCCAACGGCAGAATTCTTTCAGAACAGCAATCTGTTCAGCAGGAATAGTTCCATCTTCCTTCGGACCAATATCCAATAGCAGATTCCCTCCCATACTGAGACAATCGACAAAAGTACGCAACAGCATAAACGGAGTCTTATAATTAGTGTCGGCATGCTGATACCCCCATGAATCGTTCATAGTCATACAAAGCTCCCAATACTTGTCGGCAGGACGTACTACAGGAACTCCCTGCTCGGGTGTAGCATAATCGCCATACCCCTGAATACGGGAGTTTACTATAACATTCGGGTTAGTAGAACGCAACAGGTTGATGATGCCCTTCGAATCCCAAGCCTCAGCAGTTTGTTCCCAGTCTCCGTCAAACCAGTAAAGATCAGGTTTCCAAGTTTTGTTTAACTCGGAAAGCTGTCCAAAATTAAACTTAACAAACTTAGCCCAACGATCCGGATCGTTTTTGTAACGTACTTCCGTACGGGTTTTGTTGGGATAGTCCGGATGCGACCAGTCAAGCAGCGAATAGTAGAACCCGAGCTTCAGCCCTTGTTTACGTACTTCCTTCACAAAAGGAGCAATCAGGTCACGCCCGGCAGGAGTACTTTTCACAGTACTGAGGTCACCCGCCTTCGTATCCCAAAGAGCTACGCCATCATGATGCTTGGTGGTAATGACCGTATAACGTGCACCACTTTCTTTAATCAGTTTCACCCACTCCTGAGGATTATAGGCCGATGCCGTAAAGCCTTTTTCCTGAGCCATATACTCTTCATAAGGAAGATAGTTATTGAAGAATGACCAGCTCTCTGATACTCCGTTCACGGCATAGATTCCCCAATGGATAAAGATTCCTAACTTGGCCTGGGCAAACCATTCCATTCTTTTCTCTTTCTGAGCAGCAGTTTCTTCAGTAGAAGCAGTTTGGGCTTTCAGCCCGAATCCTAGGAGAAACAAGGCAATAAGGGTAATGATCAATCGGTTGTTTTTCATTTTATCTCAATTATATTTTGTCTCAATTAAGGCAAAGATAAAATATCTATCTTAAAATACAAAATAAAAGGAAGAACATAAAAGCAAGCCGATTCTTCCGGCCTCACCCACCAACCGAGACACATACGGAGTCAGCACTCCAAACAAATCACTAATAATTTACAATTACAATCTTACAAAGAATATATCCCCTGCACATATATTCAGATTCATCCGAAGAAAAAGAGCTATAACAGCCACCTCCTCCCAATTATAGAACAAACATAGTCGTGTGCGAAAACGATAATTATTGTGCTCGATAACGAAATTATTATTCCTTTTAGTGTATTTATCATAAAAAGATCCCTTGAAGCATCAAATTAAATAGCAGTTATTATTGGATAAAATCAAATAATGTGTATTTTTGGTCCGAAATTAAACCTGAAAATTTTAAATCAAATAGTATGAGTACACTCCAAAATGCAATGGGGAAAATGACAAACTACAGATGGACGATTTGCGCCATGTTATTTTTCGCAACAACCATAAACTACCTTGATCGCCAAGTACTATCGCTGACCTGGGACGAATTTATCAAACCCGAATTTCATTGGAACGAGTCACATTATGGCATCATTACTGCTGTCTTTTCTATTGTATATGCCATTTGTATGCTGTTTGCTGGCCGGTTTATCGACTGGATGGGAACAAAGAAAGGTTACCTTTGGTCCATCGGTATATGGTCGGCCGGTGCCTGCCTTCACGCTTTCTGTGGAATTATAACCGAAGAATATGTAGGAATGCATAGCGCAGCCGAACTAATCGCTGCTACCGGTGATGTAGTAGTGGTACTTGCCACCATAAGCATGTATTGTTTTTTAGTCGCACGCTGTATTTTAGCACTCGGTGAAGCCGGCAATTTTCCGGCTGCCATTAAAGTTACCGCCGAATATTTCCCGAAAAAAGACCGGGCTTACGCTACTTCCATTTTTAATGCCGGAGCTTCTATCGGTGCCCTGATTGCCCCTCTCAGCATTCCATTACTGGCTAAAGCCTGGGGATGGGAAATGGCATTCGTCATCATCGGTGCTCTTGGCTTCGTGTGGATGGGTTTTTGGGTATTCATGTACACAGCTCCCTCTAAAAACAAATTTGTAAACTCAGCCGAACTCGAATATATCGAGCAAGACAAACATGAAACCTACACAGCAACTGTAAAAGAGAACGAGGAAAAGAAAAGTATGACTTTCCGGCAATGTTTCACCTACAGACAAACCTGGGCATTTGCATTCGGTAAGTTTATGACGGATGGAGTGTGGTGGTTCTTCCTTTTTTGGGCACCTTCTTACCTGAATACCCAGTTCGACATCAAAACCTCCGAAGGATTGGGAAGAGCATTGATCTTTACACTTTACGCTATAACAATGTTATCGATCTATGGAGGGAAACTCCCTACGATCATCATTCATAAAACCGGGCTAAACCCGTATGCCGCACGTATGAGAGCTATGCTGATCTTTGCATTCTTTCCTCTGTTGGTATTACTTGCCCAGCCATTAGGAACCATCTCTCCCTGGTTTCCGGTTATTATGATCGGTATCGGGGGAGCTGCCCACCAATCATGGTCGGCTAATATTTTTTCTACCGTAGGCGATATGTTTCCTAAAAGCGCCATTGCCAGCATCACCGGTATTGGCGGTATGGCAGGAGGAGTAGGTTCTATGATTCTCCAGTATTCAGCCGGCGAGCTGTTTGTACACGCCGACAAAACTCAAATGGTATTTATGGGCTTTGTCGGGAAACCGGCTGGTTATTTCGTTATCTTTTGTATCTGCTCGGTAGCCTACCTGATTGGATGGATCGTTATGAAGGCATTAGTTCCTAAATATAAACCCATTATCCTGAATTAAAGGCCAACTTAAAAGAAGGATTAACTTTTAGGAATGAAGTCGAAAGTCTTTCTCAACACAGATCAACAGATTACAGTAACCTACAATGTGCAGATTATCAATCCGGCCGATCTTCTCATAGTGTAGTCTGTTAATCTGTGATGAGTTTTCTTTCCTTCAAATTTATTCATTTATTCTCCATATATTTTGAAGGGGGCACACCAAATTGTTCCGTAAAGTGCTTCCTTAATGTCCGGGCATCACTGAATCCTACTTTTTCGGAAATCTCCTGAATGGAGTAACGATTCTCCATAATCAACGAAGCAGCTTTACTCACCCGCACACTTCGGATCATATCGACCACAGATAACTCACTGCGTTGCTTTACCTTCCGGTATAAAGTAGGCTGGCTCATGTGAAGTTGTTCGGCCAACATCTTAACGTTGAAGTTCTCATTAGACAGATTCTTCTCAACCACGTGAATGAGTTTTTGTATAAATTCGTCATCTGCCTCTTCATCTTCAACCGATTCTCGTTTCAACATCAATGCTTTGGTATAAATGCGTTTCAGACGTTCGCGCTGAAGAATCAGGTTCTCTACCTTTGCTTTCAATACTTCCGGATTGAAAGGCTTCATCATATAGTCATCCGCCCCACTATAAGATCCTTGCAATACATCTGCATCTTCTGCCTTGGCCGTCAACATCAGGATAGGAATATGAGCGGTCTCTTGCCGTTCACGTATCTCCCGGCAACAGGCAAACCCATCTTTAACCGGCATCATTACATCCGAGATAATCAGATCGGGTATCTCATTGGTAGCAATCCGGACCCCTTCCTCACCATCAGCCGCTTCAAGTACCGTGTATTTTGTCACAAACAAAGAGCGAATATACTGACGGACATCTACATTATCTTCAACAATCAGCAATGTTTTCTTTGTGACCGGAACTCCTTCTTCCGATTTTTCCTGTACAGATAGAGGTTGAAACTGCGGTTCCGTTTCATGCCCGCGATAATCTACTATTTCATATAAATCACCGGTAAAGTGAGATTTACCTTCCGGTATCAATAATACGAATGTAGAACCTTTTCCCGGCTCACTATCAAGAATGACCTGTCCATGATGCAGATCCATCGTATTTTTCACAATCCGCAATCCAATGCCTACTTTGGTAGAGAAAGCCGGTGAATTATCACCCGTAATGAAAGAGTCAAAAATGCGCTTCTGAAACTCATCCGGTATTCCCTCACCCGTATCCGATACTGTTATCTGGCAAAAAGGCTTTCCATCCTGTTCCATACGGGTAAGAGTGAGCAATACCTCTCCATTGGGAGAAGTGTATTTAAAAGCATTAGATAGTAGATTTCCGACCGACGAAGTTATTTTCTCCGTATCTATCCATAGGAAAACAGGATCTTCCGGAAGTCTTACCTGAAATGTACATCCTTTTATCCCTGCCATTTGGCGAAAAGACTCTGCTACTTCTCTCACTAGCTCCACAATATCCGCTTCTGACAAACGCAGTTTCACCATCCCGGCCTCTATTTTTTGTACATAGAGCAACTGATCGACCAGTGTATGTAGCGAGGAGCTGTTTTTATACATGGTATATAGCTTGCTATACAGCGGATCGGATGCCTTTATGTGTTCCAATAATTCCTGTAATGGGGCAAGAATCAAGGTTAGCGGCGTACGTAGTTCATGTGCCGCACTTGTAAAAAAGTTCTCACGCTCCATCCGGATTTGTCGCTCTTTCTCACGCTCTAAGTTTACTGACAGAAGTTCATGTTCCATGCGCATTTCACGTTCCATACGCATCTGACGATGTTTGACAAGACGAATCAAATAAGCCACACCACCGGCCAATAACAGTAAAATAAATAATCGGAAAGGCAATGTACGACTCCAATGCGGTAGAATATGTATTTGGAGTGATGTAACCTTTCCATCTTTCCCGTCAGGATAAATATTCTTCACTTCAAATGTATAATCCCCTTCGGGTAAGTTCATATAAGTAGCCTTCTCTCCATCATTAGAAACCAACCAATGCGTCTGATATGGTAATAAGCGGTAATTGTACTTCTGTTGTTCCTCTGCATAAGAAAGATTATTAAAAGATAAAACAAAGTCACGATTTTCATTATTCAAAGTAATCGAACTAGTATATGAAATGCCTTCTGCCAATACAGTCTGCCCATTTATTTTATCCCCAATCCCTACAGGACGACCATCTACCTCAAGTCCAGTAATAAGAACCTGATCTTCATCCAAATGACCATCCACGTCATCCGGATCAAAATAAGTGAGCGATTTATTATTGCCAAAAAATAGTGTATTATCAGCAAGTAATGCCGAACGATTGCTTCCACTTATATAATAATTATAAAAAAGGTGCTGATGCCTACTGTAACGAGAGACTCCCGAATTACTTCCCAACCAAATATGTCCTCGGTTATCTTCGACCAGACATCCTATAAAATTACTACATAATCCATTTCTAGTTGTATAATACTCACGTATTGCATCCTTTTTAGGTGAAAGAATAGCGAAACCATCCATATAACCTACATATACATTACCATCAGAAGATACTAACAAAGAACGAACCGAATTATTTTTGATATTCGCTTTCTTCTCATAGCCTGTCTCTAAAGACATCTCTCCTCTAGAATCAATTTTCAATTTGCAAACTCCTGCATTACTTGTACCTAACCATATAGTTCCGTCCTTCGTGCCGGCAATAGCTCGTATACAAATAGGAGTAGGGTCCTTAAACAAAATCTCAATAGGGATTTTTATGCAAAATCCAGAATCTATATTCAATTTCCAAACTCCATCATTAGTACCTACCCATAAATTTCGATTAGTATCCCAATATAATGCCCAAATTGACACAGTATTCACTTTACCTCTATCTTGTAAAAAATGTAATCGAAATTGTTTTGTTGCCTCATTATATGAAGTTAATGTTCCATCCCTATTTCCAAACCAAAGTGAACCTCTATTATCATTAATGGCACAAAGAACTGTATTTTTACTTTGAATATCCGGAGTACCAACCCTAGTAAAATTCATTCGTCTTCCTGGTTCAAAAGGTTGCTCACTTTTCATAATCCCTTGATGAAACGTAGCCATCCAAACATATTTTCTATTATCCATGACTATACCACAAATTTCATTATGCCTCTCTTGATGAAATTGGTTATAAAATTGTGACCGTAGATCAGAATAAATCACTCCTCCCCCATTAGTACCTATCCAAACAATCCCGCTGGGGTCGTAATACGCTGAAATCATTCTTGTTTCTAAGTTGCGGTGAAGTTGTGAAGCTGTATTATAGTATATTTCTGTCATCATTCTTTTCGGATCATTCTTATCCTGAAATAATAAAGTATACCCACTCCAAGTCACTGCAAGATAACGATTATTATTAATTGGAATAACTTGAAAAACATCTGTATGGGATAGACTGTTTTCTTTATTATTTTCCTTATAAGTAATTCTGTCTATATACCCAGAAGAAACGTAATAACGCAGAATACCGTGTCCAATAGTAGAAACCCATACCACTCCCTTATCATATAATACCGAAGTTGCATCCCAAGTTTTATTTTTCCACAAAGATATCTTTTTAGATTTCTCCGAAGATTCAGGCTGAAACAATAGCAAATTTCCTTGCTGTGTAACCAAACATAACATTTCATGATTATCAGTATAACACATTGCACAGAAATTATCACCAGAATCAATCAAATCTTTATACTGTTTCTCACATTTCAATTTAATCTGAACAACCTCTCCTTTCTCATTTTTAACTTCTTCCTGTGTATATAGATATAATTTATTCCCTGACAGTCCCCAAAAAGAGTTATTATCTATAGGTAATAAGTGAGAGACATGTACAGAACTATAATCCGTTGCATGGACGATCGGTATAAATTTCTCCAGCGACCGAGCAAAACAATATAAAGTATTTCCAGCGATAACTCCCAAATATCGATCTGACATCTCTACAATTTCGGAAACATACATATACGCTGGTGAAGAAGAGAAGTTTTTTATTAATTTACCATCATAACGGCTCAAGCCATTATTAGTACCAAACCACATAAAGCCATCCCGATCTTTGTAGATAGATGTAATAGTATTATCCGCCAGCCCATCCTGCATGGTTAACAGACGAATATCTCTATCAAAAAAAGCATAACCAGAAACGACCGGACAATTACATATAAACAAAACCAATAAAAAGAGATTTAGCTTCTTCATATTAATAATCAATTTATTGCAAAAGAACGAAATAAAGCCTAAACATACAAAAGAGATTCAAAAAAAACATGGTATTGAATTAAACGTGTATGCTGAATGATATAGACATGCCCCTACGTAATCTCTCAATCCCTGTACATTTGCCATGTAATTAAACCTTATGTATAACTTTAAATAAGAAACGAATGAAAAAAATTTCAATCTTATTCATGTTGTTGCTTGGCATTACTACATTATATGCACAGCAATTGAACATTACGGGTACTGTGATTGACAAAAAGCTCAATGAGCCAATCATCGGTGCCACAGTCCAAGTAAAAGGGACGAACAATGGATCCATCACGGACATGGAAGGTAAGTTTTCTCTAAAAAACGTTAGCAAAGGAGGTATACTGACTGTTTCCTACATAGGTTACACCACTCAGTCAATTCCTCTCAATGGTACACAAACATCCTTCAGGATTGAGTTAAGTGAAGATTCAAAAACTCTTGATGAAGTAGTGGTAGTAGGCTTCGGTACTCAGAAAAAAGTAAATCTGACCGGAGCGGTTACAAGTGTAGATACCAAAGCACTAGCATCACGTCCGGTATCACAAGTCGGTCAAGCCCTGCAAGGTGTAGTTCCAGGCTTAAATCTATCGACTCCTGATTTAGGGGGACAGTTGGGACAAACAATGAACGTAAACATCCGCGGAACAGGAACCATTGGTAAAGGATCAAGTGCCTCACCACTTATACTGATTGATGGAATGGAAGGCAATATGAATAATCTGAATCCAGAAGATATTGAAAATATCTCTGTCTTGAAAGATGCTGCTTCTTCTTCCATCTATGGTTCACGTGCTGCATTCGGTGTTATCTTAATCACTACAAAGAAAGGAAAAGCGGGCAAAATGCAAGTGAACTATAACAATAGTTTCCGCTATTCCGGACCAACCAGCCTTCCTAATCAACTTGATTCCTATCGTTTTGCCAATTATTTCAATGATGCAGCCATTAATCAAGGAGGAAGTGTGATCTTTGATGAAGAGACCATTGACCGTATCCAAAAGTATATGGCAGGCGAGATTACAACCACCACCATAGCTAACGGTACCAACTGGCATTTCCACGAAAAAGCAAATGATAACGTAAACTGGTGGAAAAAACATTTTCAATGGGCCTGGTCAAACGAACATAATATCAGTTTAAATGGAGGAACAGAGAAGTTACAATACTATGTTTCAGGGAGCTACTTAAACCAAGATGGTAATCTTCGTTATGGAAATGATAATTATAAACGTTACAACGCAACAGCAAAAGTCAATACCCAAATCAACAAATATGTAGATTTCAACATTAATACCAAATTTGTTCGTTTTGATCTTGACAATCCAGTATATCTTGAGGAAGGTGGACTTCTTTATCATGACATTGCACGTATGTGGCCTATGATGCCTTTTAAAGATCCGAACGGTTATTATATGAGAAATGGAAAACTCAATCAATTGACTGACGGTGGACGTGCCAAAACACATAATGACAATATTTATCTTCAGGGACAATTAGTTATTCATCCGCTAAAAGGATGGAATATCTATGCAGAAGCAGGTATGAGAGTCATCAACCAAAATAAGCAAACCAACCTTAATCCAATCTATGAGCACGACGTAAACGGTAATCCATTAGCATTGGCTTTCAGCGGAAGTTACTCACCAGGATCTTCATTTGCACGTTCAGCATACCACAATAGTAACTTTTATACGACAAGTGTGTACACCGATTACACATTACAAATAAAAGATCATTATTTCAAAGCTTTAGTCGGAATGAATACCGAAGAATATGTATATCGCGAACTTGCCGCACAACGTCCTGACGTGATTAGTAGTCTCATTCCAGAAATTAGTGCAGCAACGGGAGAAGATAAAATCAATAGTTCAAAATACAATGATTGGTCTACAGCCGGGTTCTTCGGACGTCTCAACTACAGTTACAAAGACCGCTACATGGCTGAAGTAAATGTTCGTTACGATGGATCATCCCGCTTTTTAAAAGATCAACGTTGGAATGTATTTCCTTCTTTCTCTTTGGGATGGAACTTAGCACGTGAATCATTCTTTGAACCAATTAACAACATTATTAATACACTAAAACCCCGCGTATCATGGGGTATGCTCGGTAACCAGAACACAGACTCTTACTATCCGTTCTATTTAACACAAAGTGTAACAGCCAATGGTGGCAATTGGCTAATGGACGGCAGTAGACCAACAACAGCCGGAGTTCCTGGAATGGTCAGCAGTACACTCACATGGGAAAAAATCTATAATACCAATTTAGGCATCGACCTTGGTATGTTCAACAATCGTCTGAACATGACTTTTGAATACTTCATACGTAGAACGAAAGACATGGTAGGCCCTGCAGCCGAAGTCGGTGCAATATTAGGAACTGCTCTGCCAAATACCAATAATGCTGAGTTGAAAAATAAAGGATGGGAACTACAGGCCAATTGGAGAGATAATATTGGAAAAGTTAACTATAATATAGGATTTAACCTTTCTGACAACCGCGCCAAAGTAATTTCATATCCAAACGCTTCTAAAGCCCTATGGGATTCTAATGGAAATACTCTTTATTACAACGGAATGACTATCGGGGAAATTTGGGGGTATGAAACTGAAGGTATTGCCCAAACAGACGCACAGATGACCGAATGGCTGGCTAGCAATGATCAGAGTAAAATAGGTTCAGTTTGGGGTGCAGGTGATATCATGTATCGAGACCTTAATGGTGATGGTATAGTAGACAAAGGAAACAGTACTGCCACAGACCATGGTGATTTAAAGAAAATCGGAAATAGCACTCCACGCCTTCGTTTCGGTTTAAGCTTAGGAGCTGACTGGAAGGGTTTCGATATTCAAATGTTTTTCCAAGGAGTCATGAAACGTGATTTATGGTTGAGCGGACCAATGTTCTGGGGAGCAGATGGAGGAGAATGGCAATCAGTAGGTTTTGACGAACATCTTGATTATTTCCGTCCTGAAAATACAACTTCTATATTCGGAGCAAATTTGAACTCCTACTATCCCAAAGCCTACTTAGGAGACAAAGGAAACAAAAACAAGCAAACTCAAACGCGTTATCTGCAAAATGGTGCTTACATGCGTATGAAAAATCTGCAAATAGGATATACATTCCCCAAAGCTTGGATGAATAAAGCAAAAATTGAAAAGCTCCGCATTTATGTCAGTGGAGAGAATTTATTCACAATCAGTGGTATTGCCGATATGTTCGATCCAGAAGCAACAGCCGGTAACGGATTTAGCAACGGAAAGACTTATCCGCTGTCAAAGACTATTTCATTTGGATTAAATATTACTCTTTAAAAAGCAAGAACAATGAAAAAGAATCTATTATATATTTTTAGTTTAGCAAGTGTTTTATGCTCTTGCAATGACTTTCTCGACAAAGAGCCACTAGATGCCGTACCTACCGACAAATATCTTTTGGCAGAAAGCGATTTAGCAGCCTATTCGGCTAATCTATATGATCAACTTCCATCCCACACTCCAGGCCAATACAGTATGGGAGTATTTGCAACAGACAATAATAGTGACAACCAAGCAGCAAGTAATCCAAACGGTTCATTTGTAAAGGGAGAAACACGTGTGGCTCAAAGTGGAGGTGCTTGGGATTTTGGGAAAATCCGGAATGTCAATTATTTCATCAATAAGGTACGTCCCCGACTGGAAGCCGGCGAACTTAGTGGAGTAGAAGCTAACAATATGCACTATCTGGGAGAGATGTATTTCTTTCGCGCTTATATTTACTTTACTAAATTAGTTGCACTCGGTGATTTCCCTATCTTAAAACATTGGATTTCGGAAGATTATGAAACAGTTAGAGAGGCAAGTAAACGGCGCCCACGCAATGAAGTAGCACGTTTCATCATACAAGATTTAGATTCTGCTTACTATTATATGAAAGCAACCCCACCAATGAGCAATCGCCTAACCAAAGACTGTGCTGCCCTCATGAAAAGTCGTGTGGCATTATTTGAAGGTACTTGGGAAAAATACCACAAAGGGACCGCACGTGTACCAGGAGGTCCGGGATGGCCAGGAGCAAACAAAGATTATTTAAAGGACTTCACTATCAATATTGATTCTGAAATTAAATACTTCCTGACAGAAGCTAAAACTGCCGCTCAAATAGTAGCTGATAAATACACTTTATTTAACGATTATCCGTCGTTATTCAACAGCCAATCATTAGCTAACGCTTCGGAAGTGTTATTATGGAGAGCCTACGACGCCAGTTTAACTCCGGCAGTCAACCATTTTGTTGTCGGTTACATCCAACGCAATGGAGGTGGGAATACCGGATGGACTCGTAGTATGATGCAAAGTTATTTGATGGAAAATGGCTTGCCAATATACGCAAACAATTCTGGTTATCAAGGAGATAAAACTTATGAAGCAGTTGCAACCAATCGTGATCCACGACTGATTTATAATACTTTATTACCTGGAGATCTCTTATCTGAAGGAGGAAGTAACATTGAATATCTAGTCAAAGGATATGGTTATTATTATCGTGCACCAATTGTACTTGGACAGGACGAAAACAAATGTCCCACCGGCTATTCAGTAAAAAAGGGATTAGCAACAGATGCCGCACAAGGACCTACACTCCCATCAACTACAGCCTGTGTCATATTCCGTGCAGCAGAGGCATACTTGAATTATATGGAAGCTGATTATGAACTGAATAACTCGCTTGATGCCAACAGTTCCAAATACTGGAAAGCTTTACGAAATCGAGCAGGAATGGATACCGATTTTCAAAAAACAATAGACGCTACAGATCTGAGTAAAGAGATCGATTTTGCCCGCTATTCAGGTTCTGAATTTGTTTCAACCACTTTGTATAATATTCGTCGGGAACGTCGCATCGAATTTGCGGCCGAAGGATTACGCCTAAATGATCTGAAACGCTGGCGTGCATTAGACATGATGCAAGGTTATCACGTAGAAGGATTCGATTTATGGAGTGAAAATTATCAACGTTACAAAACTCCTAGCCCAATACCAGTTGCAGACGTCACTCTCTCTGTCATTAATCTGATTGAATCAGGTAACAATAATGCTAATGTATCAGCTAAATCAGAAAGTCGGTACTTACGTCCTTACCGGATCAATACAAACAACATTGCATACAATGGCTATAATTGGAACCAAAATAAATATTTAAATCCAATTGCTTTTGACCACTTCCGTCTGACGACAGCAGAAGAAGGATCAACCGACTATACAACCTCTACGATTTATCAAAATCCAGGATGGAAGATAGAAACGAGCAGTCTCCCTGAAGGAGATTAGTTTTCAGTAGATTAAATATCTTACTCAAGACAAGATCTCCTCCCCCAAAAAAGGAGGAGATCTTATTATTTTCAATAAAAATTGTATTCTACCCAAAAAAGAGTAACTTTACAGCATTATGAAAAATATCATCCCTCAAGCACTGCTTACCATGCCTATTTTGAGCACTGGACTACAAGCACAAGAAAAGCAACCGACTCCCAATCTAGTCTTCATCATGGCCGACCAATATCGTGGAGATGCCATCGGTTGCATCGGTAAAGAACCTGTAAAGACTCCCCACCTGGACAAGCTTGCCTCCGAAGGAATTAACTTCACCAATGCTATCAGTAGTTATCCGGTATCATCGCCGGCAAGAGGAATGCTAATGACCGGTATGTATCCCATTGGCAGTAAAGTAACCGGGAACTGTAACTCCGAAACCGCTCCTTACGGAGTGGAACTTTCCCAAAACGCCCGCTGTTGGAGCGATGTGCTTAAAGATCAGGGATACAATATGGGATACATCGGAAAGTGGCATCTGGATGCACCCTACAAGCCCTATGTAGACACTTACAATAATCGCGGGAAAGTGGCATGGAACGAATGGTGTCCACCCGAACGTCGCCACGGTTTCGACCATTGGATAGCTTATGGAACATATGATTACCATTTGAAACCGATGTACTGGAATACCACTGCTCCACGAGACAGCTTCTATTATGTCAACCAATGGGGTCCGGAATACGAGGCAAGCAAAGCTATCGAATACATCAACGGACAGAAAGACCAAAAACAACCGTTTGCATTGGTGGTATCGATGAATCCTCCACACACGGGATATGAATTGGTGCCGGACCGATATAAAGAGATATACAAAGATCTGGATGTAGAGGCGCTTTGCAAAGGACGTCCCGATATCCCGGCCAAAGGTACGGAAATGGGAGACTACTTCCGAAATAACATCCGGAACTATTATGCCTGCATCACCGGTGTAGACGAAAATGTAGGGCGAATCATCGAGGCCCTTAAACAAAATAATTTATTTGATAATACGATCGTGGTCTTTACCTCTGACCATGGAATCTGTATGGGTGCTCACGAAAATGCCGGAAAAGATATCTTCTATGAAGAGTCTATGCGTATCCCCATGATTCTATCTTGGCCGGATCAAATAAAACCACGTAAAAGCGACCCGTTGATGATTGCTTTTGCCGACCTATACCCCACACTCCTGTCAATGATGGGATTCAGTAAAGAAATCCCGGAAACAGTACAGACATTCGACCTGTCCAATGAAGTACTGACCGGAAAAAACAAAAAAGATCTTGTACAACCATACTATTTCGTAAAATTCGATAACCATGCAACAGGTTATCGCGGACTCCGTACCGACCGATATACATATGCCGTACACGCAACAGACGGAAAGATCGATAATGTCATTCTTTTCGACCGTACCAATGATCCTCATGAAATGAATAACATTGCCAGCCAACAATTGAAACTTACCCATACATTTAACCGGCAACTGAAAACATGGCTTGAAAAGACCAATGACCCATTTGCCCAATATATAAAACTTAAATAATCATGAACAGAATCAACACCACCCTACTCTTACTTTTTTGCTCAGTCTATTGCTTGGCGCAACAGGCTACTATCCCCGTTCCCAAGCCCTTTCAGTTGAAATGGCATCAAGCGGAAATGGGAGCCGTATTCCATTATGATCTGCATGTGTTCGACGGAGTACGCTACGGACAAGGCAACAACCGCATCAATCCGATAGAAGATTACAACATATTCAACCCTACGGAACTAAACACAGACCAGTGGGTGCTGGCAGCCAAAGCAGCCGGATGTAAGTTTGCCGTACTGACTGCCACTCATGAAACCGGTTTCGGTCTCTGGCAGAGTGACGTAAATCCTTATTGCCTCAAAGCCGTAAAATGGAGAGACGGCAAAGGGGATATCGTCCGTGACTTTGTCAACTCTTGCCGCAAATACGGCTTACAACCGGGTATCTACATCGGTATCCGGTGGAATTCTCTTTTGGGCATACATAACTTTAAGGCAGAAGGAGAAGGAGAATTTGCTCACAACCGGCAAGCATGGTACAAACGACTGTGTGAAAAGATGGTGACCGAACTTTGTACCCGTTATGGAGATCTATACATGATTTGGTTTGACGGCGGCGCCGATGATCCTCGTGGAGACGGACCGGACGTAGAGCCTATTGTGAATAAATATCAGCCTAATTGCCTGTTCTATCATAATATAGATCGTGCAGATTTCCGTTGGGGTGGTTCCGAGACCGGTACCGTAGGTTATCCCTGCTGGTCCACCTTCCCCGCTCCCTGTTCACATCACAAACGGATAGAAAGCAATGTCGATCAAATCGAACTGTTGAAGCATGGCGACAAAGATGGAAAATACTGGGTACCGGCCATGGCAGATACTCCTTTACGTGGAGCCAACGGACGTCACGAATGGTTCTGGGAACCGGATGACGAAAACAACATCTATCCATTGAACGAACTAATGGATAAATATGAAAAATCAGTAGGACGGAACGCTACCCTGATTTTAGGCCTGACACCCGACCCGAACGGATTAATACCTACAGGAGACGAACAACGCCTGAAAGAATTCGGTACAGAAATCAATCGTCGCTTCTCTTCTCCATTAGCCCAGATATCGGGACAGAAAAAAAGTTTGACCTTGAAACTGGACAAAAAGCAACCGGTAAACTACTGCATCATTCAAGAAAACATACAGAACGGAGAACGTATCCGCCAATATAAAGTAGAAGCCAAGGTAAATGGAAAGTGGCAAACAGTTTGTTCCGGAGAATCTGTCGGACACAAACGCATCGAAAAATTCGATCCGGTAGAAGCTACGGCATTACGGCTAACCGTACTGCAATCCATTGCATTACCCGATATTATCAATTTCAGTGCTTTTTCTGTCAACTAATTCATACGCATGAAAAGATATTTCATCATAAGTTTGCTTACTTTGGCAAGTACGGTCGCTCCTTTGACGGCTGTATTTGCCCAAAGTTCTTTTATCTACGAAAAAGGTAAATCGTTTAAAGATGTAAACGCCTCTCCAATGCCTCAGACCATCCGCCTGGACAGAACGGCAGAACCGGTCATTTATGAGAATGCAGTTCCTGAGAATGCAACCACTATATGCTACCGCATCCAACTGCCGTCTTATGTACGGGGGACATTCTTCAGTCGGGATTCCCGCCCCGGAGATTACGAATGGCCCAACAATACCAATCGTCTCTTACCTTGGATGTTCAATCATCTGACAGACCTTACCCGGGACGACTATCCGGGTATTCCTTCCAACGCACGTCCTTCTACACTGGGAGACGCTTTATTGTTGCAACTGACCGATGGAAGCTATCTATTCACCAAAGCAATAGCGGGTGATAACAGCCTCAGCTGGTTTCAGGTAAATACCGACGGCTCGCTCAATTTATATGTATCGACATTGGGAACCGACCGGCTCGAACACAAAGTACCTGTAGCACTGGTTCAAAGTGCCGGCAACATCTATCAGGTATTCCAGCAGGCTTACGAAACCCTGATATCCGACCGGAACGTATCGGCCCTGCAAAAGCGCACGGAAAAGAACTATTTTGAGGCTCTGAACTATCTGGGATGGTGTACTTGGGAACATTACCATTTCGATATTGATGAAACAAAAATCCTGAATGACCTGGATGCCATCGAAACCTCCGGAGTTCCTGTACGTTACGTACTGATCGACGATGGTCACCTGGCCAACAAGAATCGTCAACTGACAAGTTTTACCCCCGATCCCCAACGTTTCCCGAACGGATGGGCTCCGATCATGGCACACAAAAACAAAGATAAAATACGTTGGATAGGATTGTGGTATGCCCTCTCCGGATATTGGATGGGAATCTCCCCCGATAATGATTTTCCAACCCATGTAAAAAACAGCCTCTATTCTTTCAATGGAAGTCTTTTGCCCGGTAAAAGCACCCCGAATATCGACACGTTCTACCAGTATTATGTTCACTCTCTGAAAACCCATGGATTCGATTTTCTTAAAGTAGACAATCAGGCATTCACCTTACCACTTTACATGGGCTCTACTGAAGTCGTACGTCAGGCGAAAGAGTGTAATCTGGCATTGGAAAAGCAAACTCACGCACAGCAGGTGGGACTGATGAACTGCATGGCTCAAAACGTACTTAACACGGACCACACCCTGCATAGCGGAGTTGCCCGTGTCAGCATTGACTATAAGAAATACAATGAGAACATGGCAAAGTCGCATCTCTTCCAGTCATACACCAACACATTACTGCAAGGGCAAACCGTATGGCCGGATCACGATATGTTTCATTCCAGCGATACGATCTGTGGCAGTTTGATGGCTCGTTCCAAGGCTATTTCAGGCGGCCCGGTCTACCTGTCCGATTCTCCGAAAGAATTTGTAAAAGAGAATATTTTCCCACTGATCGATAAAGAGGGCAAAATATTCCGCCCGGAAGCCCCTGCCATTCCGACCCCGGAATCGGTACTGACCAATCCACTGCAAGACGGAAAGGCATACCGGGTATTCGCTCCTACCGGTGACGAGGCTGTATCCGTCATTTGTTATAACCTCAACACCTCACCCAAACACCGGAAAGT
>UMCW01012023.1_pt1 | contig 16900 bp, 17 predicted proteins | sample 1964321 | NCBI WGS metagenome assembly UMCW01 (sample SAMEA4835977, study PRJEB28245) | human gut metagenome | biome: gut microbiome; material: fecal sample | place: Denmark | collected 2008
GGTTACGAAAACGACGGTATCTTCGACGAATTGATGAAGAGATCGACCGCGTTTTTGAAGGGAGGAAGCAAGGAACGCCGCCTTCTTCCCCTGCTTTACATGATCGACGACGTGGAGAAATGGAACGACCTTGAAGAGCTTAAAAAAGCAAATCCGAATATGGGCGTTTCCGTTTCGCCGGACTTCTTCAAAGAGGAAATCGCCGTCGCCGAAATGAGTATGTCGAAGCGGGCTGAATTCCTTACGAAGTATTGCAATATCAAGCAGAATTCTTCCGTCGCGTGGCTTGATTACGTCGTTGTTGACGGCGCAGGAATTCACGCGAAGCTGGAGGATTTCAAGGACAGTTACGCCGTGGGCGGCATAGACCTTTCACAGACAACGGACTTGACCGCCGCTTCCGTCGTGATCGAGCGGGACGGCGTTCTATATGCCTTCGCACAATTCTTTATGCCAGCGAACCGCCTTGAAACGGCGCAAGCGATCGACGGCGTACCGTATGACATATTCGTAAAGCAAGGGATCGTCAAGCTATCCGGCGAAAACCACGTCGATTACCGCGACGTTTACGAATGGTTTTCTATGCTTCGGGATCAGTACGGAATATATATCTTGAAGATCGGGTACGACCGCTATTCCGCGCAATATCTGATCGACGACTTGAAGAACGCGGGCTGGCAGACGGACGACGTATGGCAGGGTGAAAACCTTGCGCCCGTGATCCGCGAGTTTGAAGGCGTTATCAAGGACGGCAATTTCAAGATTGCCGACAATAACTTGTTGAAGGCGCACTTCCTCAACGTCGCATTGAAGCACAACATGGAAACGCGGAAATTCCGTCCCGTGAAGATCGAACAGCGGGCAAGAATTGACGGCTTTGTTTCCGTGATCGACGCGCTGACCGTGCGGCAGAAATATTATAACGAAATCGGCGAAATGCTCAAAAATGCGGGGTGATAAAAACATGGGAGTTTTTGAAACTATCTTCCGGAAGCCGAAAACCGACTTGAAGGCGGAAGGCTATTTCAAAATGCTAAACGGGTACACGCCCGTTTTCAGCAACGCGCCGGAAAGTATTTACGAAATGGAGCTTACGCGCGCGGCGATACATTCGTTCGCGTCCTTCGCTTCAAAGCTGAAACCGGAGATCAGCGGCACGGCGCAAAAGAACCTTGAACGGACGTTACAGTTCAAGCCTAATCCGTTCATGGATACATCGAAGTTCATTTACAGGATCGCGACGATCCTTTCGGTGAATAATACTTGCTTCATTGTTCCGATCGAAGATGAATTCGGCGGGCTGATCGGGTATTATCCCCTGCTTCCTCAACGGTGCGAAGTTGTCGAGTACAACGGCGCGCCGTTTTTGCGTTATACGTTCGGGAGCGGGCAGAAAGCCGCGATCGAGTTTGAACGCGTCGGCGTAATGACGCAGTTTCAGTATACCGACGATTTCTTCGGCGAGAGTAACGCCGCGCTTCGCCCTACAATGCAGTTGATCCACACACAAAATCAAGGCATTATCAACGGCGTTAAAAATTCGGCTTCTATTCGCTTCTTGGCGAAGGTTGCAAATATGTTGAAGCCGGAGGACATCACGAAGGAGCGCAAGCGCTTCACAGCGGATAACCTTTCGGCGGAAAATCAGTCGGGAATGGTGATCTACGACGCAAAGTTTGCTGACGTAAAGCCGATCGAAAGCAAGCCGTTCACGGTCAACGCCGCGCAGATGGCGCAGATCAACGAAAACGTGTTTAACTACTTCGGCACGAATGCGGGCATTCTGCAAAACAAATACACGGAGGACGAATGGAACGCGTATTACGAAGGCAAGATCGAGCCTTTCGCGATCCAGCTTTCGCTTGTTATGTCGAATATGACGTACACGGCGCGGGAATTGTCCTTCGGGAACGCGATCACGTTTACCGCGAACCGCTTACAATACGCAAGCAATCAAACGAAGCTGAATATCAGCACACAGTTATTTGACCGCGGCTTGCTGAACCGCAACGGCGTTATGGACGTTTGGAACATGGCGCACGTTGAGGGCGGCGAGAAATATTATATCCGCAAGGAATACGCGGAAGTTTCAGAATTAGGAAAGGAGGTTACACCAAATGCCAAAAAAGACGGATCGGGAGTACCGAACAATGATCCAGCCGCTATTGATCCCGACGGCGGCGGAGAAGCGAATTGATACGGATTTCTACGTGGAGGGCTACGCAACAACGTTCGACAAGCCCTATTTGCTGTATGAGTGGGACGGGAACAAATATTACGAACGGATCGACCGGAACGCCCTTGCGGGTGCGGATATGTCCGACGTAATCATGCAGTATAACCACGAAGGAAAGGTGCTTGCCCGCCTTTCCAACGGGACGCTGGGCGTTGAAGCTAACGATAACGGGCTTTTCACGTTCGCGGACTTGTCGAAATCGCGCGCGGCGCAAGATATGTTCGAGGAAATCAAGAACGGACTTGTTACGAAAATGTCGTGGGCTTTCCGTGTATCGGAAGATAGCTACGACCGCGACACACGCACACGCACGATCTTGAAAATTGCGAAGGTTTACGACGTTTCGGCGGTATCCATTCCGGCGAACGCCGATACCGATATTTCGGCACGATCCTATTTCGACGGAGTGATCGAAATGGAACAGCAGGAGCGGCTGGAACGCCGGAAGAAACTTTTGAAAATCAAACTAATGACGGAGGTTTAACACAATGAGAATTAAAGAAATCGAAGCCCGCCTTGCGGCTATCAAGCAGGAGATCGAACAGCGCGGCGACGCTATGACCGCCGCAGAGATTGACGCGCTGGAGCAGGAAACCACCCAGCTTACCGAAGAGCGCGCCGGACTGATTGCCGCCGCCGAGAAGCGCAACGGCATTCTTGACAATATCGCGAAGGGCGCGGGCATTGTTTCCCGTTCCTTCCAGCAGAACAACGGCGACGACAACGCCGCGCCCGATGATCCCTTCGGTACGCCCGAATATCGTTCCGCGTGGCTGAAAAACATTCGCCGCCTTCCGCTGAACGACGCAGAGAAGCGCGCATTCAGCAACGCCAGCGGCGCGGGTGCGGAGGTTATCCCGACGCAGACCGCGAACGAGATTATCAGCAAGGTAAAGACGCTTGCGCCTATGCTGAATGAAGTTACCCTTCTGCACGTCAAGGGCGCTGTAAAGTTCGCGATCGAAGGCACGAACAACGCCGCCGCGATCCACACCGAGAACGCAAGCATTACCGCCGCCGCTGACACGCTGACCACCGTTTCCCTTTCCGGTTATGAGATCGTCAAGCTGGTTCAGATTTCCGATACTGTAATGACTATGAGCATTACCGCGTTTGAAAGCTGGATCGTCAATATGCTGGCGGAAGCTATCGCCCGCAAAGTCGAAGATTTGCTTATCAACGGCACGGGTTCTTCCCAGCCGAAGGGCATTGAAAACGCGAACACTTGGGGCGCGTCCAACAGCGTTACCGTTGCAAAGACGGGCGCGCTTACCGCCGCAAACGTGCAGACGTTGATCGGGCTTCTGCCTTCCGGCTATGACCGTAACGGCAAGTTCGTTATGAACAAGAAAACCTTGTTCACAGACTTTATGCCGTTGCAGGACAACAGCAAGAACCACATTGTAACCGTTCAGAACAACGCGTACTTCGTGTACGGCTATCCCGTTCTTCTGTCCGATTACGTCGCGGATCACGAAGCCTTCTTGGGCGACTTCAAGAAGGTTTGCGCGAACCTTGCCGAAAATATCGGCGTGAAGAGCGCCTACGACATCGACACGAACAGCTACAAATATAGCGGTATCGCGATCTTCGATTGCGCGCCCGCTATCGGCGAAGCCATCGTGAAGCTGGTCAAGGCGACCGCCTAAAGCGGGAGGGCTGACAAATGCTTGACAAGGTAAAGCTGGCGTTGCGGTTGAGCGGGACGGCGCTTGACGGCGAAGTTTCCGATCTCATAAACGCGGCGATCGCTGATCTTCGCCTTGTCGGTATCAACATTCCGGCGGAAGCGGGATCGTCCAGTAAAACGCTGGGCGATCCCCTTCTTGATCGGGCGGTTGTGCTTTATGCAAAGGCGGAATTCGGCTTCAATGACGACGCGGAGCGTTACCGCAACGCATACGATTATTTGAAGTGCGCCTTGTCGCTGACCGCTGATTACACCGAAGAAAGCGAGGGCAAATAAATGAGATGGGGCGAACAAATAACATTGGTTGCCTTGTCTGAACCTTCGCCGCGCACGAACGAACACGGCTTCCCCGTCGCCCGCACAGAAACCGCGACAACGGTTTTCGCTGACAAGAAATCCGTGGGCTTTTCGGAGTTCTACAAGGCGCAACAGGCGGGCTATACGACGGAATTATAATTCGACGTGCATTCCTTCGAGTATGAGGAACAGCAGATCGTGGAATATCCCGTTTCGAGCGGGAAACGGTATCGCGTCCTTCGGACGTACACGCACGGGAACGGAGAATTTACAGAGTTGACGCTGGTTAATCTTCCGGAAGCGGAAGGGGGCGGCAACAATGGCGAAGTTTAACGTTGTCGGGCTGGACGACGTACAAGAAGCAATGCTTCGGCAAGACGCGATCGTTGAAGAAGCCGTGCCGGAAATGCTCAAAGCGGGTGGCGCAGTAATGCAGAAGGCACAGCAAGAAGAGATCAAGACAAGGTTCAACAGCAGACGAAGCACGGGGGCGCTTCTTGCGTCCATCAAAGTATCCGCCGTGAAAGAGATTGACGGCGGAAAACGAGTTGAAATCTATCCGAACGGAAAGGACAAGCACGGAGTACGCAACGCGGAAAAAGGCTTCGTCCTTAATTACGGGCGTTCAAATATGCCCGCGCGCCCGTGGTTCACGGCGGCGAATGAAAAGGCGGCGGACGACGTTGTTTCGGAAATGCGCCGCGTATGGGAGGAAAAGCAAAATGAAGAACGTTGACAGCTTGTTAAAAGCGGAGCTTGAAAAGCTGGGCGTTCCCGTCGAACGCCTTAAATACGGCGGGAAGGCGGCTTGCTTTATCGTCTATCAGCTTGTCGTGGGGCGCGACACGTTCTTTTCAGACGATGAAGAGGGCGCGCAGGAATTCACGTATCAAGTACACGTCTATTCAAAAACGGATTACATCGACATTCTTCAACGCTTGAAAACAGCATTGAAGGCGGCGGGGTTCTACGCGATCACGATAGACGCGGAAACATACGAACAGGACACGGGATATTACCACGTTCCCGTTGAAATCAAGTATATGGAGGTATGACACATGGCAACAATCGGTTTGCGCGATCTTTACCGCGCACCCATCACGATCGCGCCGGACGGCGCGGAGGAATACGGAACGCCCGTGCGTATGGCGAAAGCTATTTCGGCGGAGCTTTCCGTCGAAGTCGCCGAAGCGATCCTTTACGCCGACGACGGCGCGGACGAAGTTGTAAAAGAATTCGTATCCGGAGAAATCACGCTGAACGTGAACGATCTTCTTCCGGCTGATCTTGCCGCCCTGCTTGGACAGAAGCAGGACACGGACAAGGTTGTTTACGGTTCTGACAGCGACGAAGCGCCCTATACCGCAATCGGCTTCCGCGCGAAGAAGGCGGGCGGAACGTACAAGTACATTTGGCTTTACAAGGTCAAATTCGCGATCCCCGATGAAAACTACACCACGAAGGGCGACAGTATCGAATTTACTACGCCGGAGATCGTCGGACAGTTTATCAAGCGTTCCGACGGATTGTGGAAGGCTGAACACGTCGCAGAGCCTACGAACAGCGTGGCGACGGCTTGGTTCGCTTCCGTTCGTGAGCCTAACAACGCGGGCAGTTAATCGAATATCGAAAGGAGGAACGGCGGGAAGTCTGAAAAGGCTTCCCGCCTTATTCTGCTATGAGCGCAATTAAAGACGGACGTTTCCCGATCATGCTGGACAAGGAAAGACACCTTCTTTTCAGTCTGAACGCGATCGACGAAATGCAAGACAAATTCGGCGGCTTCGATCGCCTTGATACCGTGCTTTCCGGCAAGGACAGCATTAAAAATCTTCGCTGGCTTCTGACCGTGCTTTTGAATGAGGGCGCGGCGGACGACGAAGAACCGCTTACCGAAAAACAGGTGGGCAAGCTCATTCATACGGGCAATTTCGCCGACGTGAAAGCGGCGATCTTCAAATCCTTTTCTATGGGCAACAACGGAACGCCCGAACCGCCCGAACGGGACGAAGAGGAAGAGGACGACGAAGAGGACATCGAAAAAAACGCAACAGCGGGCAAGGAATAATCGACCTTGCCCGCCTTCTTTATATCGGCGTAACGCTTCTTCGCTGGAGCGAAGCCGAAGTATGGCGCATGACACCGTATAAAATTTTGACGCTTTTCAAAATTCATCGTGAATTCAATCCGGATCGTTTCAAGCCCGTTCCGAAAGAAGTTGATATTGACGACGTGCTGGGAGGGATATAAATGGCGAAAGAAGAGCAGATCAAAACATCAATCGACCTTACAGGCGAAAAAGAGTATCGCGCCGCTTGCACTAACATAAATTCTTCCCTTCGCGAAATCGGATCGGAAATGAAGCTGACGACGGCGGAATTCGCCGACAACGCAGACAGCGTGGAAGCGCTGACCGCAAAACAGAAGCTATTACAAAAGCAGTTCGACGAACAGGCGAAGAAAGCAGAAGCGGCGGAAAAGGCATTGAAGAAAATGCGCGATAACGGTATCGAACCGACAAATCCCGCATATCAGAAAATGCAAACAAATCTGAACAACACCAAAGCCGACATGGTGAAAATTCAAAAGGAAATCGACGACACTTCTAAAAAGCTGAAAAGCTCAAAGGTGGATTGGGAGAGCGTCGGCGAAACCGTCGGCAAAGCAGGAAAGGCGATCGGCGCAGCTTGCGCGGCTATGGGTGCGGCGATTGCGGCGGCGGGTGCGGCATTCTTCGGGCTTGCCGAAGAAACACGCGAAGCCCGCGAAAACATGGGTAAACTTGAAACCAGCTTCACGACGGCGGGACATTCGGCAGAGGACGCGAAAAACACCTATACGGAGTTGTACGGCGTTCTTGGCGACGACGGACAGGCAACGGAAGCCGCCGCGCACCTTGCGAAGCTGACTACGAACGAAAAAGAGCTTTCGGACTGGACAAACATTTGCACGGGCGTTTACGCGACATTCGGCGACAGCTTGCCGATTGAAGGCTTGACCGAAGCCGCGAACGAAACGGCAAAGACGGGATCAATCACGGGCAATCTTGCCGACGCGCTGAATTGGGCGGGCGTTTCCGAAGATGATTTTCAAGCCAGCCTTGACGCTTGCACATCGGAGCAGGAGCGGCAAGCCCTTATAACGTCCACGTTGAACGGGCTTTATTCAGAAGCGGCGGACAAGTACAGAGAGGTAAACGGCGACATTATCGACGCGCAGAAGGCAACAGCAAATCTGAACAGCGCTATGGCGGCGCTGGGCGCGATTGCTGAACCGATCATTACAAAGCTGAAACAGCTTGCGGCGGAGCTTTTGCAGGAAATAACGCCGTTCGTCGAGCTTATCGGAAAAGGCTTGACGGGTGCGCTTTCCGGTGCAGAGAGCGCGGCGGAGGACTTCACAGACGGCTTGCTGGGTATGGTTACGTTCGCGATCGAAAAGCTAACGGAAATGTTACCGACCTTCCTTGAATTCGCGGTGAAGATGATCGCGAATATCGCTACGGGCATAGCTCAATCGTTGCCGACGCTTGTTCCTTCGCTGGTTCAGCTTGTAACGGACATCGTGCAAGTTCTGATCGACAATATCCCGTTGCTGATCGACGCGGCTTTACAGCTTGTAACAGGGCTGGCGGAAGGCATTATAAACGCGATCCCCGTTCTTGTTGCGGCGCTTCCGCAGTTGATAACCAGCTTGATCGACGGTTTGCTTTCCGCAATCCCGCAGATCATTCAAGCGGGTATCGACCTTCTGACGGCGTTAATTACCGCCCTTCCGGAGATCATCACAACGATTGTTGAAGCGATCCCGCAGATCATTGAAGGCATTATCACGGCGCTTACGGAGAACATACCGCTTATCATTCAAGCGGGCATTGATCTTCTTGTCGCGCTCATACAGGCATTACCGCAGATTATAACGACGATCGTTCAAGCGATCCCGCAAATCATAAGCGGCATTGTAAACGCGCTGATCGGCAACATCGACCAAATCATTATGGCGGGCGTTCAGCTTTTCGTGGCGCTCATTCAGAATTTGCCGACGATCATAGTTGAAATCGTGAAGGCAGTTCCGCAGATTGTTTCCGGCATTGTGCAAGCGTTCGCGTCGCTGGGCGGCGAAATGATAAACGCTGGCGCAAACCTTCTTCACGGCTTGTGGGAAGGTATCAGCGGCGCGGCTTCGTGGTTGTGGGAAAAGGTATCCGGCTGGGCTTCGTCCCTTGTTTCGGGTATCAAGGACTTCTTCGGCATTCATTCCCCGTCAACGGTATTCGCTGAAATCGGCGGCAACATGGCGGACGGCGTGGGCGTAGGCTTCACCGACAACATGGGCGGCATTGAAGGCGATATGACCGCCGCAATGAGCGGAGCGGGCGCGCTGACGGCGGCGGAAGCAGTAAACGCCGTGAACAACGGCATTATTGCGAACATTGAAGGCTTGTCCGGAGCGGTGAACGCGATCGTCGAGCGGGTTATTACCGGACTGACGGCGCAAGCTCAACGTTTCAATCAAGCCGGACAGGACTTCGACAAGAACATAGCTTCCGGCATGGTGGCGGGTATCGTGCAGATCACGCAGAAAGTACCGCAGATCGCGCAAAGCATTATTACCGCATTCACGGCACAACATCAAAAGTTCGTAACCGAAGGAACGAACATCGACAAGAGCATAGCGCAAGGAATGATCGCGGGTATCCCACAGATCACGGGCAAGGTTGCACAAATCATTCAGCCCGTTATTACCGCGCTTCGCTCTTACGTATCGCAGTTCACGGAAGCGGGCGAAGAGATGGTGCGCGGCATTTGGCAGGGCTTTCAAAATATGTCCGGCTGGCTTGAAAGCCGCGTCCGCTCTATGATGAGGGATATTGTGGCGGCGGTTGAAGAGGAAATGGACATCAATTCCCCGTCGAAGGTTTTTGCCCGTATCGGTTCGTACATGGCGCAGGGCTTGGGCGAAGGCTTCGCCCGCGAAATGCGCGACGTTGAAAGTTCGATCCGGCGCGAAACGTCGAACGCCGTTCCGGAATTCCGTTCCGGAGAGGGACGCGACACGCGCGGCGGCGGTACGCCTTCCGTTGAAGTCGTGCAAAACATCTATGCGAACGAAACGAGCTACGCCGAACAGCAAAGACAGGCGGCGCGGCAGTTCCGGCAGATTGCGCGGGAGGTTATGGCATGAGGACACAAGAAAAATTGATCTACACGAACGAGCGCGGGGAAAGCATAGAGTTTTCCCCCGCTTCTTCGTATCACGTAAACTTCAAGGACGTTACCGGACTTTCCGACGTGCGGAACGCTATTTACAGCACCAACAGCATGGGGCAGGACGGCGACACATACTTGGGCTATCGGATCGAAAGCCGCGATATTGACATCGTGGGATACATCAAGGAGCGGGACAAGCAAGCGGCGCAGAACCTACGCCGGAAGCTGAACCGCATATTAAATCCGCAGTACGAAGCAACGTTGACGTATGTTTTCGGCGACTTCCGGCGGGTGATCGGGTGCAAGATCGACGACGCGCCGATCTTCAAGCGAAAGCCGATCTTCGAGCAATTCACGGTTAGCTTGTCTTGCCTTAATCCGTTTTGGAGAGAGGAAACGGAAACACGCGAGGACATAGCAACGTGGATCGGCGGCTTTGAATTCCCCGTTCCGGACGGGCTGGAGCTTTACGACGGCTGGGAAATCGGCTATCGCCAGCCGTCGCTGATTGTGAACGTCTACAATTCCGGCGACGTGAAAAGCGGTATCCGGATCGAGTTCCGCGCGATCGGCGCGGTTACAAATCCCGTATTGCTGAACGTCGATACACAGGAGTTTATCAAGCTGAATATTTCGCTTGTAGCGGGCGACGTTTTAACCGTTTCCACGGGCTACGGTGAAAAAGCCGTGAAGCTGAACCGTGGCGGCACGATTACAGACGCGTTCCGCTATCTCGACGTTGATAGTTCGTATTTGCAGATCGCCGTGGGCGACAATCTCTTCCGTTATTCAGCGGACGCGAACGCAGAAAATCTCGAAGTTTCGATCTATCACAATAACTTGTATTTGGGGGTGTAGCGCGGTGGAATTATACGTTTATAGCCGCGATATGACACTTCAAGGGATCGTCGAAAAGATTTCGTCCTTGATATGGACGCGGCGTTATTGGAGTTGCGGCGAATTCAAGTTGCTTGTTCCCTTCACGGAGGAACACGCCCGCTTGCTGGTGAAAGAAAATATCATCATCAAGCGCGGCGGCAACGAAGCGGCGGAAATCCGCTATATTCACATCACGAAGAATTCACAGGGCATGGAGGAAATAGAGGTTCAAGGCAAGTTCCTTCTTTCGTGGATCGGCAAGCGCATTTTGACAACGCAGATCATCACGAAGGACACGACACAGAACATTCTATACGCCATTGTGAAGCAGACTTGCACGAACGCAGGAGCGGCGCGCAATATCCCGAATTTCAGCATATCAACGACCGACGCAGACACCGGAAGCGGGCAGATCGACTATACTTCGGAGCAGTACGCGAACGCCCAGCTTGCGGCGGAAACGGCGGCGAAGGCGGCGAAGCTGGGTATTCGGGTTCTGACAAATGCCCGCACGGGCAAGCATACATTTTCCGTTTACGAAGGGCGCGATCTTACGGCGGGCAATACCGCAGGGAACGCGCCTTGTATCTTTTCGCAGGAGTTCGACAACATCGTGGAGCAGGAATACACGAACAGCGTTGAAAACCTTAAAACAACGGCTTACGTCGGCGGAGAGGAAAAGGAAGGCGTAACGCGGAAGGTTGCCGAAGTCGGCGGCAGTTCGACGGGGCTTTCCCGCGACGAAGTTTTCATCAATGCAACGGACATCGTGCAGGAATACGAAAACGAGAGCGGGCAGACCGTAACGCTTACAACGGCGCAGTATTTAGCGCTTCTTTCCGCGCGCGGCGTTGAAGAGCTGGAGCAATACGCAGAAACGCTTGCTTTCGGATCGAAGATCAACACGAACGCGAATTTGAAGTACGGCACGGACTACGATTTAGGCGATCGGGTAACGTGTATCAATGAGCGCTGGAACGTCCGCATTGACGTTCGCATAACGGAGATCGCGGAAACCTACGAAACCAGCGGCGAAGAAATAGATATTACCTTCGGCGAGAGCTTGCCCGCGCTTCTGACACAAATTCGGCAGATTACGAAATAAAGGAGGGCTTCACAGCATGGAAAAATCAAGTTTCTTCAACAGCGTTTCGCACGATCGCACGTACAAAGCGGAGGATTGGGCGGAATACTTCGCTTCGTTCATCGGGAACGGCGTTTTCCCCGTCCCTTCGACGGGGCTTCAAGTCGTTGCAAACGACGGAATGAAGCTGAACGTTAAAACGGGCAAAGCGTGGATCAACGGTTACTTCTACTTCAATACGGGCGATCTTGCCGTCGAGCTTGACACGGCGGACGGACAGTTGAACCGCATTGATCGCGTTGTCGTGCGCTGGGATTTGACAAACCGCGTTATGTCGGTGAAGGTCAAATCTTCTTCGTTCAGCGCGTCCCCTACCGCGCCCGCATTGCAGAGGGACGCGGACGTTTACGAGCTTGCGCTGGCGGACATCTACGTGGGCGCGGGCGTAACAGCTATCACGCAAAGCAAGATCACGGATCAACGCTTGAACACGTCGCTTTGCGGCGTTGTTGCCGCCGTCGTTCAGCAGATCGACACGGCGGCTTTTAACGCACAGCTTCAAGCGTGGTTCGCTGAATATCAATCCCTTTCGGCGGCGGAGTACAACACGCTTGTTTCGTATATGAATTCGCTGAAATTGCAGGGTAACACGCAGTACGAAGCGTTCGAGCAACACATGGCGGATTTTGAAACACAGGCGGCGGCGGACTTCAACGCATGGTTTAACGGCTTACAAAACGTCCTTGATGATAACGCGGCAACAAATCTTCTGAACATCACGAACGCGCTTGACGCGCGCGTGGATATGCTGGAAGCGGTGCTTTTCAATGACATTACGACAAATCCGTTCTTGATCCTCTTCGATGATCTCGACGGCGTAACGTCTACGGGCATTTGGAACGAGAGTTTGCAGAGGATCGAATGCTGACGCGGTACGCTTGCACGGCGGCGGAATTGTCGTGCGTGATCGGAAACATCTTCGCGGAGCTTTCCCCGCCATGCGCGGCTTGCGGCGCGGAGGTATTACAGATCACAGGAACAACGGTTACAGGGAACGCGGCAACGCTGACCGTTACCGAAGCGGGCTTCGATTTCGACGGGTGCGCCGACGATACCGCTATGATCGAGCGAATGCGGAAAGGACGGTGCATATATGCAAAGACCGGAGCGGGAGCGGAAAGAACCGACGGAATTCAACGTGATTGTGAAAGCGAAAGACCTTGTAAAGCACACCTTCACGATCACGAATTCGACGGAGCGCTACCCGAAGAAATACCGCTTCACGCTTGTAAACAGGATACAGGATAAAGCGGTGGACATTTACGAATGCGTCCTTGAAGCGAACGAATTAGACCTTCGGGACGCGCAGGAATACAGACAACGGCAGAAGCTACAAGCAAAGGCGCTGACCTATTGCAAGGAGCTTCTATTTTTCATAGAGCTTTCGCAGGAAATGGGCTTTATTTCTATGAGCAGTTGCAAATATTGGTCAAAACTTGCGCTTGAAGTGAAGTACATGACGACCGCGTGGAAGAAGCGGGACAAAACGAGGGCTTGAAAAACGTTCGGGGTACATCTTGAAACGCCTAATTCGTCGAACGCCCACAACGTCCGCAACGTCAATTCGGACGGCTCTTTGAACAACAACAACGCGTACAACGGCAACAGGGGCGTTCGCCCGCTTCGGTGGACTATGTGAACGAGTAGGCACAGCCGAAAGCAGAATACCACCATCAAAGGAAGGTGTATCCCGTCGCCGCTATCCACGGCGGGGACAAATACAGGATCGCCGATACCGGAGCATACCGCCTTCCGGCGGCTGGCAAAGGTTATAAACAGCGAGGATTTTTTATTATGACAGACTTTGAAAAGATACACAGTTTTGAAAGCCTATACAATGCCTACCGAAAGGCGCGGCAAGGCAAGAGGTGGAAAGGAGCGGCGGCAAAGTTTGAAGTTAATCTTCTTGAAGCGCTGAACCTATTAAGCGCGCAGATCAGAACGAAGCGCTATACCATGTCCCCGTATAACACGTTCGAGGTATACGAGCCGAAGCGCCGCGTGGTTATGTCGAACAGCTACAAAGACAAGGTTGTTCAACATTCGCTTTGCGATAACGTGCTTGAACCGATTTTGACACGATCGTTCATTCGCGATAACTACGCGTCGCAGGTGGGGAAAGGTACGCATTACGGGTTAGACAGGCTTCAAGAGTTCATGCGGAGGTTTTACAGAAAGAACGGAATTGACGGCTGGATACTGAAAGGCGATATTTCAAAGTATTTCTATTCGATCCGGCACGACGTTTTGAAAACTTTAATCCGCGAGAAGATAACCGATCCGGACGTTTTGTGGCTGATTGATCTTATCATCGACAGCACCGAAGGCAACGTCGGAATACCGATCGGCAATCAAACTTCACAGCTTTTCGCCCTTCTCTACCTTGACGGGCTGGATCACTTCGTAAAGGAAAAGCTGGGTATCAAATATTACGGGCGCTATATGGACGACTTCTTTTTGATCCATCACGACAAAGCATATTTGCAGGAGTGCCGGAAGCAGATTGAAGCGTTCGTACAGGCGCGCGGGCTTTCGCTGAATGCGAAAACAAATATCTTTCCCTTAAAACACGGCGTTGATTTCTTGGGCTTTCATACATACTTGACCGAAAGCGGCGCGGTGATCCGCAAGGTGCGCCGCAGGAGCAAAAACAATATGAAGCGGAAGTTGAAGAAATTAGCCGCCCTTCACGCGGCGGGACGGATCGACGGAAAGACCGTTGAACAATCCTATCAAAGCTGGAGAGGACACGCCGAAAAGGGAAACAGCTATCACTTGATCCGGAGGACGGATCATTATTACAACAGCTTAATGAAATCAAAGGAGGCGGCACAATGTCAAAAACATTAGGCAGTTTGTCGGTGGGTGCGAAGATTGAAGTTCCGGTTCTTTCGGCGTATCAATCGCGCTTCGGATCAAAGATCGTTTTCAAGATCGCCGACAAGAACCACAGCGGCTACCCGTCGAATTCCGTAACGCTGATTACGGAAAAGATCATTCAGAACATGGCTTCCGACGCGAAAGAGCCGAGCAACAGCAACAGCGACCGCAAGAATTACGGAAATAACCGACATATCTATTCAAACCTTCTGCAATGGCTGAACAGTAACGCGGCGGCGGGCGCATGGTACAGCGCAAAGCACAGCGCGGATCAAGCGCCGACGACGAAGAACACGCACGTAACGTACAATCCGTACACTTCGTGGGCGGGCTTCCTTGCAATGCTTGATCCGAAGTTTGTTGCGGAGCTTATGGAAACAACGCTGACCGTTGTTAAATCTTCGACCGACGGCGGCAGTTACGAAACCTTCAAGGCGAAAATGTTTCTTGCGTCCACCACCGAAGTGGGGCTTGCGAATGAAAACAATATCGCGGAAGGATCGCTTCTTGCGCTATTCAGCAACGACGCTTCCCGCGTCGCTTATCCTACGGCGCAATGCGTGAACAACGCCGACGGTTACACGAACAGCGGCTTTGCAACGTCAAAGGGCTGGTATTGGTGGCTTCGGACGCCTAATTCGTCGAACGCCCACGACGTCCGCTACGTCTATTCGGTCGGCTCTTTGGGCGTCAACAACGCGTGCAACGGCAGCTGGGGCGTTCGCCCGCTTTGTAATCTTAAATCTTCTATCTTGGTATCTGACAGCCCGAACAGCGACGGAAATTATACGGTAATCTACAATTCCGCGCCTTCCGCGCCGCCCAGCATTACCGCGCCCGCAACGTGTTACAGCGGACAGAACATCAACATTTCTTGCGCGGCGGCGACCGATCCGGACGGCGACGCGCTGACCTATTGTTTCGAGCGTTCATACAACAGCGGCGCGTGGACACAGGTTCAAGCGTCCGCAAGCAGGACGTTCACGGAAGCGGTAATGAAGGCGTGGAACACGTTAAAATACCGCGTCCGCGCAAAGGACAGCTACGGCAATTATTCCGCGTACACCACAAGCGGAGATATTGCCGTAATCCATAACCAGCCGCCCGTGATTTCCGGCAGTAACGCCGATCTTGGCACGAAGCGCGGGGATTTCACCTATCAATACAGCGTAACCGATCCGGACGGCGACACGGTGAACGTTGTTGAAAAGATCGACGGAAAGACAATCGCGACGAAGAACGCAATCACGCTGGGCGCAACGCAGACGCTTTCCGTTTCCGGAAATACCTTCACGGCGCTTACGAACGCCCAGCACACGATCACGATTACGGCGACCGACAGCGCAGGAAATAGCGCCGTCCGGACGCTGACGTTCACAAAGTCGATTGCGGGCTTCGTTATCACGCTTTCCGCGCCGCTGGAAGCCGACAGCCAGCCGACACGCGCAAATGTCAAGGTAACGCGCGACATTCCGGCGGGCGGCACGTTCAAGGTTGAAGTTACGAATAATCCGTTTGACGCTTCCCCCGTTTGGGAGGATTGCACGAACGCGGTTGTTCAAGGCGTTGCACACGTTTTCACAAATAAGATCAACACGGCGGCACAGTACGGAATGAATATCCGCGTAACCGTCCAGCGCGGCGACGCGCTGACCGCTTGCTGGGTATCGGGGATCGGGGGGAATTTTGAATGAGCGTAATTCACAAGAAGAGCAACGGCGGAGCTTCCACCGAAATTGAAAAAGAGGTTCGGGAAGTCAAAGCGGCGGGAGAGCAAACCGCCGCTTTGCTTGCCCTATCCTTCAAAGCGCAGATCGTGCAGGATCGCGCCGCCGGAACGAACGTCATTTCCGACGCGGCGATCCTGCAATCGGCGGAAGTGATCGAATACGACGAATACGCCGACAATCACGCTTACAACACCGTCGGCGAAATCATCAAGCACAACGGGCGGTATTACGAGATCAAAGCGGCGCACACGTCGAACGCGGCGGCTTATCCCGTTGAAACCACCTTCGCGTACTATCGCTTGATCGAGCTTTCCGCGACCGGAACGCTTGACGATCCGATCCCGTATCCGGAAACGGCGGGGATCGTCGTTAATGTCGTTTCCGGCTTGTATTACAGCTACAAAGGCGCGGTATACCTTGCAAAAGCAGATATGCCGAATTGCGTTTATCCGCCGGACACGGCGGGCTTGTGGCAATGGGAAAAAGTAACCTAACAGGAAGGAAGATCAACGATGGACACTTTTACAACGGTTCTTTCTGTCTTTTCTACCGTATGCGCTATCGTGTTCGGCTATATCGCTTTTGTTCGTAACAGGGACAAGGACAAGGAAAGCAATGTGAAGCACGACGCGACAGTTTTAACCGAGATCGGATACATCAAGGCGAACACGGACGAAATCAAGGCGGAGCAGAAGGAACAGCGAAAGACGAATACGGAGTTCGTAACGCGCTTGACCGACGTTGAAGCGTCGGCGAAACAGGCACACAAGCGGCTTGACCACATCGAAAAACGAATGGATCAAGCAGAGTAACACCAGCGACGGCGGGGGCTTC
>UMCW01066995.1_pt1 | contig 16671 bp, 19 predicted proteins | sample 1964321 | NCBI WGS metagenome assembly UMCW01 (sample SAMEA4835977, study PRJEB28245) | human gut metagenome | biome: gut microbiome; material: fecal sample | place: Denmark | collected 2008
GGAGCTTATTATAAAATAGCTTTAATTAATACTCTGAAACTGTCTTGTGCAGGAGCAAGCGAACCAAAATTAACTACTACTGTGTTAACGGTATCTCTTGCAATATCAACATTGATTGCTTCACCTGTTGCGATTTCTATAACCTGAACAATTACATCTTTTGTGTTTAAATTGTGAGTAATTGTAAATGAAGTTGTTGCACCATCTCCAATATTTTCAGCATATCCGTCAGCAAGTTTGATACTTCCGTCAATATCTTGAGTTAAACCGCTTCCTGCAATGTCGTTTGAAAGTTTAGCTTTTCCGATACTTGAGTCTTTAACCTCTAATTGATTTGAACCATTTAAACCAACTGTCAAATCATCATATTTTACATCTACTAAACCATCAACAATTGAGATTGCTTCACCTGCAGTGAAACTTTCAATGCCTACTTCAACCCATTGAGCACCGTCATATTGTTTTAATTTCCCGTCTGTATCAACTGCAAATTGGTCTTGTACGGGTGCAATAGGTAATGCCCCACGTTTAATAGTAAAATTCTTTAACTCATTTTGTTTTAGATCTAAATCTGAATAAAAAACTTGTGCCATGATTTCCTCCTTATTTTATAACTACATAGCCGTTTGTGGCTTTTGATAACTCAATAACAACAGTATTGCCTTTTATACCAACTGAAGCATTAACAAGTCGATAAAAAGGAACATTGCCCTCTATCTCTTCAAAAACTTGAACAGTAGGATGAGAGATTGTTGTTTCAATATCTAAATATCTTTTGTTTTGAAAATCGAACTTTAAACCATCCCTATTTTCAACAGGAATTAATGCCGGGGCATTGTCTTTATTTGTATAAATCAAATAAAACTTGCCTTCTTCCATTTGGTCTGTGTCAATCATTACATATTCAAATGCCATTATCTAACCTCCGCTGTTAATGTTGGTCTGTCATTTTTATCATCCCAATCAAGCTGAATATATGCATCTTTATCTAATGCAGCTTGAGTAATTACAAGCTCATCATCAATAGCTGTAATTTTCTCAGCAAGTTGTTTTTCTTGCTCGGTCAATTCATCAAAATCATAAATAACTTTAATTAATGGGAATGCTCTGTTTGTGCTGTCAATATAGAAGCCATCATCAATATTTGATTGAGCCATAAGTTTGATGGTATCCAATTCTTTTACGTTGATTGTGAACTTTGGTAAATCTACAATTTTCGCAACATTTGTGTTTCCAGCAATCTTTCCGGTATAAATGGAATCTATAATCTCAGAGCCATCAGAATTTTCAAACCAGATTTTAACATCATTTTCAGTTGGTGTTCTGTTCTTCAAACGTAAAGAACACTCAATTTTCACTCGTCCATCAGCTTTAAATTTGGCATTTCCTTGAACCTTTTCTGGGTCAGAAGAACCGGCATCATGCCAAGAGTTGTCATTGATAATCTTTCCATCTCCGCCGGAGAACACACCAATCGGCAATCTGGTTTCGGTGCTGTTGACCGTGTAGCTATAACTAGCATCACCAGCCGGCACTTTTACCAAACTTCTATAAACATAATCCACAAAACGCAAATAGCTTTCTGATTGGTGTGTTAGCTTGCTTATGTAGCTTTTGGTAAATTGAGGGGCAACATCCAATTCAAAATCATTCAAAATCAAGGTAGTTGGAATTTGGCTAACATGAGGATATATCATAACTGCCACTTGATTTGCTTGGTCTGGTACTGTGAAAGCATTCGTGTCAGTGTGTACACCCAGCACTGCATCTTCTGTAATAAATTTGTTTTGAACCTTTGTCCAACCTGCAGCAAACTGAGGTTGTGAATTTTGATAGCCAATCAAAATAGGAAGTGCAGGCTCTCCTTGTCCGCTCCATTGCATCAAAGAATAATCAAACGCATTATTTTTATCTGTAATCTTTACAGTTGCGTTCATATTCTTGTTCCACAAATCTCTGGTTTCTCTTCGGGTTAATAATTTACCAACAGAGAACACTGGCAAATCTGTGCCATTGTCTTTTATGGTTAATTGATAGTTTTCAATTTTTACTTTTGACTTCCCAAAAGAAGAAACAAACAAGCCATTGCCCATAAGTTCATGTTGTCCATCAAGTTCTTCTTCTCCCTTTGTGCGAACTAAATCGGCAGCCAAATTCATAAAGTTTGTGCCATAGTAGATTTGATGTGGCAAAATATTATATCCTGTCTTTTGCTCAAAGATAAGTTCTGCTGTGCCTGTATTGTGTTCTTTGTCAACAGTTTGAATATAAATACAGGTATTATCGCTCAGCTCAATAATTTGACCACCAAAGGAATAGTCAAACTCAAATGAAATCTTTTGTTGTCCTTTTGCCGTTAATGATGCAACTAAAACTTCAGGTTTAATAACATCACCCTGTTTGTACTCGTGGCGAACTGCTATCGGGTTGCCATTGTCATCAAGAACATACTGATTTGTTTCTGGGTCAACAAGTTTCAATTCTGCATATCCATCAAAACTTGCTATTGGGCTGTTTAATGTTTCTGCATAAAAACCAAGCCTAAAGTGTGAGCCACCTGTAATGTTTGGGTCTAACTCATCACCCTCTTGAATTGTAAAGGCTTTGTTTTGCATATCATAGCCAATATACATTCCCATGTGTTCATATCTGTCACCAAAGTAAGGACGTTGGTCATGAAAATCTGTGTTAATTGGCTCTGGATATGATAACTTTGCAAAAACACCATCAAGAGATTTTTCATAGTTAGCGTCCAAGTCAACCGTTCCACCGCCCACATTTCTTATGCGAACTTTCTTGCTTAAAGATTGAACTTTTGAGCCTGTAAATTCTCTGCTTTGATCATCTACAAAAGTTAGGCTTGAGCCACCGCCAGATGAAGCATCAGGTGTAACTTTCAAAATGCCACCATCTTCAGTTACAGTAGATTTGCCAAACTCAATAGAGTTAATTCCTATATGCACATTGCCCTTGTCATCAGAAACAGCCAAAGAAAACTCGTGGCTAATTTCATGAGGTATAAACTGCCATGCATTTTCATTCTGCAACGGCAAGAAATAACCTAAATAACCGCTTTTTCCTGTTATTGTATAAGGTTTAGTCTCACCTTGAATATTATCGCCCGTTTTAGGTGTAAAGGTTAGTGTAGGGTTTGTAACACCATTAGACAATAATGCTTCAACCATAATGATTTTATTATCCGCTACTGCAGGCAACTCTTGTGTGATTGTTTGGTCTGAACTTGTGAATTGATAAGCCATATATAAAGTTGTTGAAGAAAATTGAACGTCTGAAAAATCAACAGCGGTTTGTTCTTCAAATCGGTTAGCCTCAAACAATGCTTTTATTTCTTGCGGAGTTTTACCAGTGTTTATTGGTCTTTTTGCTAAATCTTGATAAGCTCCTGTTAATTTCATTTCTCTTGAAAATAAAGAAGTATTTACATTGCCCATATCGGTATCAAGTTTTGTTCCGATTGCGGCCCCTTGTAATCTCTGGACTTTTCCGCTATCAGTAGCTTGAAATTTCTCATCTAATTTATCAAGGTCAACATCTGCAAGGTCAGTTGATAAACTATCTTTGATTGCAGAATTGTCTAACCTGTCATCAGCTTTTAAAGTTTCTAATTTTGCTTTTATTTGTTCCGCAGTTTCATCTGCTCCAATTCCTAAGGCCTTTAATTTTGCTTGCAGTGCAACATCATCAGAATTTGAATAATCTTTGTTTAATTTTAGTGGTAATTCTTTTAAAATCGTTTCATAAGAAGGAAGATTATTTGGTGTTGATTTTGGATTGTAGGCTTCATTTTTAATTACTTCATAGGTCAACTCCAAAGCATAAGATGTATTTGTATCTTTAATTTTCAAGAAAAGTTTATGAACACCAAAGACAGTAGTCATCATCTCATTGAACGCTATTGTGATTGTTCCGTCAGCTTCAATAACTGCAGGAAAATCTGCATCTTTTGAAGCTGTATGATAAGTCTGTGTAGTTCCACCATTATATAAAATAGATAATTCAAGTTCTGCAAACGTATCAATTTGAATATTTTTGCCGTCTTGCTGAACAGTACAGCTAATTTGTGTATCTTCTGAACCCTGTACAATGGTTTGATATAATTGATTGTTTAAGGATTGTGTTAATAAAACTAAATCAAAACTTCTTATTGGTATCATAATAAAACCCCCTTTATGATAATCATAAAGGAGGAAAAAAGGTCTAAAGTGTACATTTTAAAGTTTCAAAATATAATATAATTTTGTTAATGCAATGTCTTTAATTTTATGGTATCTGCTCTCGGACATGTTTAATTTTCTTGCTGTATTTATTATATATCTGTCTTCTGCATAAGTATAATAAATTAACCACCTCTCTTCTTCTGTTAAATCGGGATGATTTATAATTTCTTTTATCTTTTCTCTATTCTTAAAAATTCCATCACTTTTAAGATATCTTTTAACCCGGTTTAACAATTATTCCCACCTTCTACAATATTTTTGATATAAATTCATCCAAAATTTCATCTTTTTAACTTTTTCAGGATTTGCACCTTCTTTTAAAAGAATATATTCAAAAGTATCACTTGCTGTCTGTCTGTCTATTAAATATCTATTTTTACAGAAATAATCATGAATAATTGAACCAATTAGATATTTAGGCTCATGAGGACAACCCAAAAACAGTTGTAATAATTTGGATTTAATAGTACATCCGTCAGATTGAAACCCAATAGGAACATGAAAAACTTTCTTTTCTTTATCTACATACACAATAAAATTAAAGCCCTGTTGCATCCAAAAAGGCTCTGCAGGATTGTGTGGATTATAACCTATGATCTTTGAAATGTCAGGATAAGCAACGTGCATAATCAATCCTTTTTATCAAACTTTTTTCTTAACTTGATATAATCTTCTCTATCTTCAAGATGAAATTTGAACTTATATTTATCTGTAATTTGAAAAATTTTTTGAGCTACGTTTGTAGCTTCTTTAAGACGTTTTTTATCTTTTATAAGTTGTGTTTCAGCTTGATGTTCTTTACTCACCTTAAAACAGTCAGAAACGCTTTTAAATGCGTTTCCAACTGCTTCAATCGCTTTTGCAATATCAGATGCCATTAACCATCAACCCCATCAATTTTGTCAACTTGTTTTTCAACATATTCATCTAAAACAGCAAAACAAGTATTAATAATAGGCAAGAATAAATCATCAATTTTATTTTCTGAAGTGGCTATTGCTGTATTTGCTAAATCTTTTGCAAATGCAATTACAGCCGGGCTTATTACTTCACAATTTCTTTCACAGCATTCAAGTAATGCTTGTTTCATTTTGTCATCCATCATAGCCTCCATTCTCGCTTGTCAGCGTTTTAATTATCTGCTTTCCTTTATAATAGCTAAGCTTAGATCTTAGCCATTCACCCGCTTTGTCATACAGGGATTGAAGTTTATAATCCGGACTTTCACGGACTAATAATTTACTGCCATTATCCAGCGTTATCTGCGTCAGCTTTTTCTGCTGTATCAGTCGCTGTGTCCATCTCATCTGAAATGTCGGTTGTGTCGCTGCCGGTTGTATCTTCATCTAAAACCACCTCCAGTGTTCTATCTTCTGTTAATGTCAAAACGTCTTTACGGCTTATATAGCCTTCACAGCTCACAACTATATCAACAGTACTGCCGTATGGCACTGTTATTTCACTTTGGATTTCACTGTTAATCTCTATAACAGCCTCTTTCGGTATCGCATTAACTTTGAGCTTGCAAGTTGTCAAATACCTGTAATCGTTAGTATCAAAGAACTTATCTAACTGTTCTTTTGTAAACCCTAAAATAGTACCTACAGCATCAATGTATGGATTGCCTCTATAAAAGTTATTGGCCTTAAGCTCGATTTGCAGAGCTTTAATATCAATAGTGGCTTTTTGTTTTTCTACAAGAGAGATAACATCATTAAAATCAAGCCCTTTAGCTTTGTATATAGCTCTTTCTACATCGGCAGCAGTAAGGTTAAGCATTGCAATACGTTCGGCTTCTTTACGTGCCTGCTCTTGCTCATATTCTTGTGTGTTATCTATAACCTCACCGTCAACAAGTTTTTCGTATGGCTCTAAGGCAAATAACTCTCCATTTACACCTTCCTCAATTTTTCTTCCGTTTTGATGGTTGTGCAGAACTATAAAGTCTGCACGTTGCTTATCAGTATATGGTTGTTCTAATTTGTATGACATTTTATCCTCTCCTTAATTCAAAATTTTAATATCCGCATGCATACCAATTTGCAAGCATTGCGCTATCTTGACCGTTATAAATTCTCATTGATGTAGTCGTTAAATTAGCACATGCTCTAGTACCTTCACCATTCTGAGTTTCACCGTTGCAAGAAATCCAGTTAGCATAATATGATGCATTCATAAAGGGCTTTAGAAATGTAACCCATACAGATGAATCTAGCTCTACGCTTATCCTTCCCCATTGCTCACACCAGCCATCAGAGTATACTCTATAACCGCTCGTACCGTTAACATAGCTTTGCACGAGATAACTGCGCGATGGCGCATTGATATTAGTTATCTGTTCTTGCATCCTCCCTGCGTCAATCAGGTTAGCATTCTGGACCGTTGCACCAACATAGTAGTAGAGAGCCCATCCGTCTGGCACAACACCCGCATTTGCAACTACAAGGCCTGATTTTGCAGGGTCAGGATGAACGCCCCTGGCTATATTTACGTAACCACCGCCCATAGCTCCAGCAGACCCTCCAACAGGAACAGGCGCACTATGAGGGCCAGAAGGCCTTGAATATGTATCGTTTCCATCACCGCCATATTTACTAAGCATAAACAAATTAGAGCCATCAGGTGTTAACCCTAAACCATAACCATTACCAACAACAGCACCGCCTCCAAACATTCCTTCTGTGCCATTTTTCAACGGCAACCTAAAGGTTTCATCAGAGGTATTAATTTCAAAGTCGTTGTCTGTAATCCATGCTGTAGGGTGTAATATACTTGTATCCTTACTTGAATCTCTTGTTACTGTGTAAGACGAGCTTTCAAAAATTGAAGTAAAAGTAAATCCATTTGAGGTTAATGTTTCGACTGTACCATCAAAAAACATTGAATTTACGCCAGCATCATACCTATATACTGATGCACCCACTACTGGACTTTCAGTAGAAACCCACCAATAATAACCAGATGAATCAGTAGCTATAAAACAATAGCCTTCTTGACCTTTAAACCCTTTTACCCCTTTATTAACATTTTCTAAAATCCAGTTGTAATAGTCAGGATGAACTGCTTTTGGCTCATCGTAACCAACAGATTTTAACCACGATAAGTTATTGGGCTTAAATTTAAAATAGTTGCTCATTCCAAAAAAGAATGGGTTATTCAGCTCGATATCATTTCTGATATTAACCTCTGTCTCCTGCCCTGTGGCTATCTGGATGTAGTAAGGGTACTGAATGGCTTCTTCCTGTACGGTAGTATTGTTGCCGTAGATTGGGTTTTGCGAAGATGCTAAATAAGATATATTTTCTACATAAGTAGTACCAGCTTTAGCATACCTTCCAGAAGCTCTATCATTCTGCTGAGTGGTGTATAAGGTCAAATCCGGCAATCCTGCTTCAACAGTCATACCCAGATTCTGCAAATCAAACAAGCCTTGAACATTAACTATTGCAGGAATACGGACTGATACAATATCGTCACCACTGTAATTAAATACAAACTTACCAACCTGACCGTAGTCGCTAAGGGTTTTTGCAGCCTGCCAGTTCTCCTCGGTTGTAAGCAAAGATGGATAAAGCGCAACAATTTTCTTTAACCTTGTCAAGAAACCTTGAGTATTCTGATTAATTGCTACTATCTGACCGTTAAGCCATCTACGCAAACCTTTCGTTTCATCAATATACAAGGACATACCAATATCACAAACTTCAAGACCTGAACCACCTAGGTTCACTTCTTCCCACCAGTTGGGTTCTGATACTAAATGTCCTACATTTCCGTCTTTTAAAGACCTATAAAGTTTAATTTTATTACCATCTAAACTTTTAACTAAACCTGTAGAACTATACTCTGTTTCAGCGTTCCATTCAGGAATGCCCTCTTGAAACATATATGCGAGTTGTTGAGTAATAACTTTGTCAATACCGTTTCTCTCTTGCATAGCAGGATAACGATTTTTACTAACAGTAGCCTCACTCCATCCCTTTTCCCATGCTTCAAGAGCTTGTATCTCTGCAATGTCGCCTGTTTCTTTTTTAGCACCGGCAACAGCAGAACCAAATTGTCCTATCTCTTTCGCAACAGCATTTTCTGCAAATATTTTTTGATGTACTCTTGGTAATTTTGCCATTTATTAAATCTCCTGTAATTTTAATTCTACACCTGTTGGAACCGGCAAAACATTTTTGTCTTTTGCTAATTCCATTATAGCACGTTTTGAATAGTCGTAATGATATGTTAATTCCATGCACTCACCCCATGTAGTATAAATCAAATTGCCAAAAAGTTTATATATTGCTTCATCAATATTTTTAGCAAATAAAGGAACATTATTTTTAATTATTTTCAACTTAATTAAAAGTCTAAAATCATCATCATTTAATTTATTAGTAGTTGACAATAAATCTTCATAAGTCAAAAATGATCCGTCATCAGGAAGTGGATTGTTCCAATCTTGATATCCACCTTGTAAAGCATTAGGTTGATCAGTTTCATTCCAATCATAATATGCAAAGAATTTTTTGTTATCAAATCTTTGTCCTTTGAAATATCTATCAACAACAACAACCCATTTCCCGATAAAATCTAATGCCTCGCCAACAGATTCATCAACATTATATGTCTTATCTCTTATTTGCAAAAATATCATGTCAGCTAATAAAAAACTAGCCAAAAGTTTTATTTCTGCTATTGCTTTAGGTGTTTGATACTGCAAAATAAGCAAATCAGCATAATATTGTTGTATTTCTTTTTTTACTTCAATATAGTCAGTCATTATACTAAATCAATCTCCGTTATTGTTATTCTGCTTGTATCAACAGTGAATTTGTTTTGTTTTGTAGGACATGGAATATAATCTTTCCAATCAGAACCGTTTAAGGAAATCTCCAAATCTACAGGAACACCATTACCACCATTACTTTCTATTGCTGTTCTTGCAATTGCAGTAGGCTTTAATGTTTCTGCTAATTCATTCATTTTATAAGTCAAATTATCAGCAATATATTTTTTTATTGCATCCATATCAAATAAAGTTCCCTTAACTGTTTCTTGAAGATTAAATCTAATATGTAAAGGTGTTGCTTCTGTTCTGTCAAAACGAATTGTAACCATTTGACCGCTAACACTTGGAATAGCTAATTCAACATCACCTTTCATTCCTGCTCCACCATGATTAGCATAAATGACTGTTGCTATTTCCGAATTTGCACCACCTTCAACTATTACCCAAATATAATGAGGTTTGATTCCGTCTGCATCAGGGCCGTCAGGATATTTCTCATAATCATGAGAATAAACATAAGCTTCTGTTACTCCTTCTAATTCAAGTAATTGAGAACGCATTGAATCAGTACCATTTTGTGAACGATTTTCAGGTGATTGTTCACGTCTTAAAGCAAAATTTTCATCTGTTTCTTGTGTTACCCCAATAGATGTTGGAGCAGAATTATTAATAACGCTCTCAACCTCTGTTTTAATGCTAATTTGGTTAACGATAGTACCAATTACTGGTTGAACTAAACCTATTTTTTGTGCTCTAAATGGTAAGGTATGCTCACCTTTTTGTAAAGTTACTGTATCAATTAAAAAATATTGATTTCCTGAATTATCAGAAACTCCATAAGCAGTAGCATTAACATCATTATAACTTGCATCAAGACCGTTTAACGTAACAGTAGATTTTACTTTAATAGTAATCGGAACAATAGTAAAAGTTCCACCTTTACGAGTAATATTATTCATTTTAAATCTAACATCTTGAATAGTACCTCTGCAGTAGTCAGGATTTCCACAATTATAAATTTCTTTTGCTAATTCTCTTAAATCAGTGCCCATTTGCACTAATAATCCAATACGTTGACCGTCTTGGGTATTACTATCAAGATTAATATCTTTTCCGTATATTTCCTTAAAACCTTCTTTTAATTCAGTTTCAAGTTCTGTCGCAGTTTTAACTGTCAATCCATTTTCTGTTAATTCATCAGGCATTATACAATACTCCCTGTTGTAGTTAATTGTCTTTCGTTATTATAAATATCTGTATAAGAAAAATCTGCTTTATATTCTCTTTCTTCATTCAAAGTGCTGCTAAAAGAATTTAAAGATAATACAAACTGATTATTCAATACAATTTGCTTTACATCCTCATCAAGCAAGTTTTTTTGACCTTTATAACCTAATCTAATGTCATAAGGTATGCCGTTATTCATGGCCCAAAAACAATTATTTTTCCACTCTTGTAATTTTGTTTTTATATCTAAAGCAACGGCATCACTATCACTTAAATATTCAGTTTCAGAATATCCAAAAGTCCAATCGTTATTTTCATCATTTTTTCTTATAATCATACTTTAATTATACCACAACACCTGTAGTATTTTGTCCTTGATTACCATTTCCATGTTTGTGATCTTCCCACTTAATACCATTAATCATGACATTAGGAGCATTAATATTGATTGTATCTGAACCATTAAGATTAATTGTTTCAGCTGTTAGATTAATTGTTTTAGCTTCTATATTCAAATTTTTGTTAGGAGCTTTTATATTATAATTTCCATCTTGTACAGGTCTGTAGAAAGGTATGCAAACACAATCATTAAAAGAGTGTGTTCTTAAATCACTCAAAGGGCTTACTTGTCCTGTTGCAAAAAAGCTGTCGAATTCTCTGTCATTGAATAACAAAAGACACGTCATTTGTTCTTCTAATGGGAAGTCAATCCCCATCATATACCAAACCTTAGCATAAATCGGTGGATAATCTCTTACAATCTGAGTTCCGTCTTTATTTATTCCCATTAATTTTTTATTTGTGATTAAACATTGTACCTCATTATTAGGCAATATTTGGTTAATTAAACCGATACGCATACAGTTTAATCTTGCAAATGTTTCTTGTTGAATTGCTCTTACATAATCTTGAGCATCAACATCTTTCATTAAAAATTCATTAATATCACCTGTCATTGGCTATCTTTCCTCCGCCCACTGTTATATCAACATGAATAAATCCACTGCCTGCATAACTTCTACCGCTCCAAAATCTTTGAACGTCTTTGTAAACATAATAAATTATTTGGCCAGGTATATAAAAATCCATAGCATAACCATAAATGTGTGATGAATTAGGATGTGCGTTTGGTATTCTTGAATTATAAGTTTTTGACCTCCAACCACTCGTAATTATAATTTTATTGCTAGGATAAAATTTGTCTAAAAAGTCTTGAACTCTTGTTGCAAGAGTAACTAGATTTGTTAAAACTTCAAGACTTGGAATTTCACCTTGCTGTGAATAATTCATTAAAACTTCATTCCATGCAATGTTTTTAGTTATTTTATCTGTTGGCGGTTTGCCATTATTAATTAAATATTGTCTTACTTGTTTCACTGAACTTAAAACAGTACCATCGACCGGTTTAACTTCTTCGCCTTTAACCTCACTCAATGGTTGTTCATAACTTACTCCGGTAAAAATTTGATTAGAATTTGGCAATAAAGCACCAATAAATAAATTAAGAGTAGTTCTAACCTCTCCACAAGTAGCACCACTAATTACTCCTGAATGCTGCAATCCAACCACTTTAAACTGCCCGTTAAATACAGGAGCTGTTGAACTTTCAATTTCTAATAATTGGCCCACTATTATTTCAGGAGAGAAAACAGCATTAGCGACAACTTGTGCATCTCTACGTTCAGGAGTTCCCAAAAGTCCTGTATCACTTGTCAGTTTATAAATGTTTATATCGCCCAATGTCTCATTTTCTTGAAGAACATTTAATTTATCTAAATCAACAAATGCATGATTTCCTGTTAATTTATTAATTGCTACAAAAGTTCTATCTTCAACAATATAACGATTTTGCAAACTTCCTTCTAATGTTCCAACGGCTCCAAGTTGAACATTTGGCATATCACTTACAAGAGTTTTTAAGACATCCTTTTTAGGTGTGCCGGCTTCAAAAGTATGAGACGAGTAGCTTTGAATAATATCATTATCTAATGCACTTATTCTAGTTATAACATTAGTATTACTTTTGGAAGAATAACACTCAAGAACTTTCCCTGAAAAAATTAATGGCATATTATCGCCATAACCGGCATAAAATTTTACAAAGCAATTTCTATCGATTCTATATTTATCTTGAAACATCTGTTCTCTTGTACTTGGTTCTAAATTATACAATTGAAAGTTTGCAGTATTAGCTTGCGAGAAAGTATTTCTGTTTATATCAAATTGAACCATTATAGGATAATTGATGATAATTTCAACTGGTGTGTTATTATCATCTCCAGGTGTTGTATAAACAAGTTTATAATTTCTTTGAAATTTATTCATTGTATAATATTCTCTCTACCTCTAGAACATCTTGCTCATTAAGTAAATATATTTTAACTCTAGGATCATCACCAATAAAATCATCTAACTTAAACGGATCAACTCCATCAAGAGATTTAAAAGCTAATCCAAAAGGAATAATGTTTTTAAAGGCCCTCAAAAGATTTGAGCCTAAAACAACCTTATTGCCATTTGATATAAGATTTTTATATTCAATATCAAAATACCAACTGTATTGAGTTGGTGAAAATTTTAGTCTTATTGTTGCTTCTTCATTTGTTTCAAGTGGCAATTTAGCTGTTTGAAATGAACTGTCTGTAAAACCTTTTAATCTTTGCATTATTGCCCCCTTCCATAAGTCCAACGATACAATGTAGATGTATTTTCTTTAACACCTTGAACTTTTCCTAAGTTTTCTTCTTGTGCTCTTTGAACGGCAACTCTATCTTTATATTTTTGAACATCTAAAGCTACGGTTTGAGTACTAACACTATTATATTGCTTTAATTCTACTATAAGTCTTGATTGATAAACAGAATCTTCTTGACTCATTCTAACATTTTTAATTAGATAGTTTTCAAATTTCCCTATATTCTCAATATAAACTGTAATAAGTTTTCTAGCATTCCTTAAAGAAATTAATTCACTTAAAACCTGTCCTTGTCTTGTTTTTGATTCTGTTTTATCTTTAGAAAATATATTAGTGATATTTTTAGCATTTTCTACATATCTTCTAATAGAACTTTCAACATAAGAAACAGCACCAATTACCGTTTCGGCATAAGAACTTACAGGTGGCACAAAGGAACGAATTGGATTAAGTTTACTAAAAGTTCCTGAAAATTTACTTGTATGTAAATCTTGAGGCTTATAAACTTTTTCGCCAACAAATCCCGTTAAAGTTATTTCAATAGGTCTTAAAGCAACATGTTCTTGAATAGCAGAATTGTTTTCAACGTATTGGTCGGTAATGTCACAACCTGCTTCAATTGTTTCTTCTGCTCTTATATCAAAATAATATTGTAATTCAGGGATTACTTCCTCAGAAACTCCACCTTCTAGAACTAAAACTGATTCGGCCATATTACACCGTCCTATCTATTTGAGCATAAGCAAAAGCTAAATCAACTGTTTTTTGTGCCATTTGCTCAGGAATTGCATCATTTGTGTAGAATGTATTATTTTGATTTATTGTATTTGTTGTGTTCATGTTACCCATTCCACCTCCTGATGTTGCCATTGCTAATGCAGGCTGCATATTAGAGAGAGATTCACCCATTAAATTCATCCATTTAGAAGGTTTAAAATTTTTAAAAAACTCGCCCATTTTATCAAAGGTAGTACCGAGCATAGATTTCCCACCAGTAACCCATACTGCAATATCTTCTAAAAGTAAATAAAGAGCTGTAACAATACCAATAACAGGACTAAAGTAAGTCGTAATCGCCAATGCTAATGCAGCAATAGCTCCTTTAAATTTTCCAAACCAATTCCAAATATTTATAAGTGCATTTTCAACTTTTCCAAACCAATTCCAAATATTTATAAGTGCATTTTCAACTTTTACAAACATTTCAAATATTGCACCTAATCCGCTTAAAAATTTGTTTAAAGCAGGTATTAATGGCATTATTGCTTTGTCTTTTAAAACTGAAAATTGCATATGAACTTTTCTAAGTTCCATTGTGTACTGTTGCAATGATTGTCTTTCTTCAGGAGATAACATAAGACTTTCATCAGTAAGAGAGTTCATTTCTTCTCTTGTCATTCTTAATAAAGAAATAAATTCAGGACTTAATCCCATTTGTTGGATGAGATTAACCGCTGTCATGTCATCAATGCCCTTAATAGCTTCTCTTATATCTTCGATTACCTGATAGGCATCTTTTCCTACCGGACTAATACCCAAAATCTGAAATGGTGCAATATTTCCTTCACCTAATCTAATTTGTGCAAGATTACTTTGTAAAGCCTGTATTCCTTGCATGGCTGTTTCAGGTGAGAAATTATAATCTGTTAACATTCCTGCAGTTGCTAATTTTTGCATTTGAGCAATAGACAAGCCTGTTTGACGATTGAAATTGATAAACTCTTGATTGTTTTTAGCAAGAGAATTAGCCATGCGGTCAAGTGCTGTTGTTATTAATGCAACAGAACCAACAAAGGCAGTAACGGATTTAATTAAGCCTTTAATAGAATGATCTACTTCCTTAACTTTTTCATCCTTTACATCAAATCCTATTTTAAAAAATATTTCATCTACAATATTTGGTGCCATGTTAGTTTCCTTCAGGTGAATTTAACATCATTTCTGTTTCTTGATATTCGTTTATAAATACGCTGTAATTATAAACATTCATAACTATATCAATAGGTGTGTTATAAATTGTTTCAGGATTGCCCCCAAATAATCCCTTTATTGCCAAAGTATTTACAATCGTGTCGCAAATATCAGCAGTTACTTTTACTCTTGGCTGTCGTCTTTCGTATTTAAGGGGACGCTCAACTCGCCAAGAGTTCTCTTGAAAAAAGGCTTTAAAGTTTCTATCACACAATCATATCTTATTTGCATGTAATATTCTTTTGCTTCTTCTTTGTTGTCAAACAAATCATCAGTTATCCCGATTCCATCAAAAGTACACTTTTCTACGCAAGCTGAAACTATTTTTTCAAAGTCGTCATCTGTTTCTAAATCTATCCATACATTTTTTAATAGATTTATAAATTGAGAAGAGTTTTTTCTAAAATAATTTAACATATCAGATATGCTTTTAGAATCACCAATCTCTATATCATGTTTTCTAAGTTGCTTTAAAATAACTTGTTTTAGCTGTTTTGCCATTCTCGTAGGTGCAGGGTTGATTACAACCCTTACACCTTTATCTGTATAAAATTCTTTCATATTATGTTAATCCTCTTGTTGCCACAGCTCCGTCAATTACATAAGTAACTTTGCCTTGTTCAGTATCTCCTGCAGAGTTACCTTTTGCACCAGGCATTTTTTTAAACATCATGCCTAAAAGTATATATTGATTATAAGTTACATTTCCTTCACCATCACCTAAAACTTTTGTAAAGGCTCCGTTCATTAAAGTAAATCTAACAAAATCAGACTCTTGTTGAGATCTCAAACCGTTTAAAAACTTATCAACTTTTCCGCCTATTCCGATAGAAAAAGTCATACTAAAATTTGAACCTGCTTCATTTTTAGCATATATGGTATTTTTGTTTTTACCTGTTGCCATAGAAAAAAGGTCATTAGGAAAGTCGATAGTGCAAGTATCACCATCTTGGAAATCTGTGTGAATGGGATAATCGTTTATAACTAACGAATCATCTCCTACTAATGTCATTATGCCCATATTTATATCTCCTTATAGATTATCTTTCGATTGTACCGTTAACATTAAATCTGTGAATTGCTCCTGCAGACTTTCCAGCTGCTTGAATAAGTGGAGCAATTCTATCTTCACGTTCTGTTTGGTCTTGGTCCGCAACAGGTATGCTGTATTGATAGTATCCTTTTTCATAAATATTACGGTCGAAATCTTCAGGATTTCCAAACTTACCACCTGTATTCCATTTTAAACCAGTGCCTAAAAATCCGTTAGTTACATATTTTTCCCAAATAACAGCTAATGCACCTTTTAAATCTGTCATACCTTGTTCAGTTTGAGGAACTTTTGTTTTAATTTGTCTTAAATAGTTAAAACCTTTAACCTCTAAGTCTTTTTGAAGTGCTAACCCACCTATTTGGTCATCAATATAACCTCCTGCGTTTTTGAAAGAATAAACACAAGCTAATCCCTTTGTTCCACCATAAATATCGACCCCGTTAGCTTTTGCTAAATCAAAATAAGTTTGATTTAAACCAGAGTCAGGTGCAACAGTTGCAAGTTCTTTTAAATTCATTGTAAGAGCTGTGTCTGTACCACTCCAATTTGGACTTACTGCATATGAAGCATAAGCTGCAACCATTCCTTTTGCTTCTTTAGCACCTTGAGAATAAGCAACTAATTTAGAATTTTTAAATCCACCCTCTACCAGTTCCTTACCTAAAATTTCAATATTTTTCAATGATGTTGTTACATCAATATATCT
>UMCW01031828.1_pt1 | contig 16303 bp, 9 predicted proteins | sample 1964321 | NCBI WGS metagenome assembly UMCW01 (sample SAMEA4835977, study PRJEB28245) | human gut metagenome | biome: gut microbiome; material: fecal sample | place: Denmark | collected 2008
TTGGCAAGGAGAGGGGACCAGCAATTCGATGCCGCGTGCCGTGTTCGGCGACCCCAATCAGAATACACGCGTGTCAGACCGCTTTGTGGAGAATGGTTCTTATCTGCGTTTGAAGAATATCACACTCTCATACACTTTCCCGAAGCAGTGGTTACAGAAAGCCCAGATTGAGAATGCACGCCTTTCCCTATCTTGTGAGAATGTGGCTACCATCACCGGATATTCCGGTTTCGACCCCGAAGTGGGTATTAACGGAATAGACCAGAACCGTTACCCCATTTCCCGTACGTTCAGCTTAGGATTAAACTTTAACTTTTAATGATTGACTCGGATATGAAAAAGATAACAAATTTACTATATATGCTGGCAGTATTGCTGCTGGCTTCCTGCAGCGACTTTCTGGACAAGTCTCCTAAAAATACGGTTGACCCGGAAACGACGGTGACCGATGATGTGGCCATTGCTCTGACCAATGCCTGCTATCGCACCCTTCAGTCTTCCAATATGTACAACCAGCGTATCTGGACACTGGATATTGTGGCGGGTAACAGTCTGGTGGGTGCCGGTGGCGGTACCGACGGCCTTGAAACGATACAAGCTTCTAACTTCATAACGCAGAGCGACAATGGCATGGCATTGTACATGTGGCGTTCTCCCTGGGTGGGGATAGGACAATGCAACATTGTGTTGAATAGTCTTCTGGAGGCTGAAGCCGTGTCAGAGAAAATCAAGAACCGCTGTCTGGGAGAGGCTTATTTTCTCCGTGCACATTATTACTATGTATTGGTACGTCTGTACGGTGGTGTTCCACTGCGTTTGGCTCCTTATAATCCGGGAGAACCGACAGACATTGCACGCGCTACAGTCGAAGAGACTTATGCCCAGATAATTTCCGATTGTAAGAATGCGGTTGACCTGCTTCCTGCCAAGTCTTCTTACGACGACGAGAACGTGGGACGTGCCTGCAAAGATGCAGCTTTGGCCATGTTGGCAGATATTTATCTGACGCTGGCTCCTAATCATACGGAATATTATCAGGAGGTGTCTGATTTGTGTGATGAGATAACAAATTTGGGGTATGACCTTTCTTCCTGCAAGTATGAGGACAATTTCGATGCATTGGTCAATAACGGGCCGGAATCTTTGTTCGAGGTCCAGTATTCGGGCAATACGGAATATGATTTTTGGGGAAACAATCCGCAGTCTTCCTGGCTTTCAACTTTCATGGGTCCCCGTAATTCGGACTTTGTTGCCGGCAGTTATGGCTGGAACCAGCCTACAGAAGAATTTGTGGGTCAATATGAGAGCGGTGACAAACGTAAGGATTTGACCGTGCTTTATGCCGGATGTCCGGATTTTGACGGTAAGGCTTACAAAAGCTCTTATTCCAATACGGGATACAATGTACGCAAGTTTCTGGTGTCGAAAACGGTTTCTCCGGAATACAATACCAATCCTGCCAACTTCGTGATTTATCGTTATGCGGACGTCCTGCTGAAGAAGGCCGAAGCTTTGAATGAAATGGGACGCCCTGACCAGGCTGCCGTGCCTTTGAATATTGTACGTAAGCGTGCCGGACTGCCGGAGGTTTCGGGCTTGTCACAGGAAACCATGCGTGAAAAGATTATCCATGAGCGCCGCATGGAACTAGCTTTCGAAGGGCATCGCTGGTTCGACATGATTCGTGTCAACAATGGAGAGTATGCCATTAAATTCCTGCATTCCATTGGAAAGAGCAACGTGAACAAGAACCGCTTGCTGTTCCCTATTCCGCAGACGGAGATGGATGCTAATACCTTAATGGTGCAGAACCCGGGTTATTAATTAATTTAATCAGAAGAATATGAAGAAATATATTTCACACCTTGTATTTGCCTTACTGGGCTGTGCAGCCTTATCTGCTTGTGTAGATGATGATTACATGGAATTGGATAAAGGACAGAATGAACTTGTACTGACGGCCAGCAAGACGGAAGTTGTTTTGAATGAGCAGGCACATGCCGATGATGCCCTGGAGCTTTCCTGGACTACGGGAACCAATTATGGGACGGGTAATAAAATTTCCTATACGCTGGAATTGACCAAGACCGGCAGTGATTTTGCAGATTCTTATGTAGCTGTGGAGAATGCCGTACAAGAATACTCATGGAAAAAGAGCGTGGAGGAATTGAATGACATCCTGCGCAACCATTTTGGGGCAACTGCCGGGGAGAACATTTCGTTGGAAGCGCGCTTGACAGCTACTGTAACAGAACGGGACGAAAAACAGGTGTCTACCACTGCTTTCAGTGTTACAGCCTATAAACCGCTCACATCCACCCTTTATCTGATAGGTAGTGCCACTCCGGGCGGCTGGAGTGCCGATGATGCGACAGAGATGACCCGCAAGGACAATGGTATCTTTACATGGACGGGCCGGCTTGTGGCCGGTGAATTTAAGTTCATCACGACCTTAGGCTTATTCCTGCCCTCTTACAACAAAGGAACAGATGGATTGCTGGTTCTTCGTAGCAGTGATGACCAGCTGGATGAACCTTTTGTTGTCGAAGAAGACCATAATTACATCGTCGAAGCCAATCTGTTTACCGGTGTTCTTACATTGACCCAGACAGAGACGTTGGCACCTGCCTACGACCAGCTTTATTTTGTGGGTAACGCTACGGATTGGGGATTCGTGAAGATGAAACAAGATGTGCTCGATCCATACTTGTTCCGCTTCGGCAAGTTCTTTGAAGTGGGCAAAGGAGGGGAATTCAAGTTCGGAACCTCCGATGGAAGTTGGGAGAACATGTATAAGGCCAAGAATGCCGATGCTGCTTATACCGATACAGAAGTGGTGTTTGTGAAAGGGTTCGACCCGGACAATAAATGGGTGCTGAAAGATGGGGAATGCGGCAAGGCCTACAAGATTTGCATGGATATCCGTAGTGGTAAGGAACGCATGATGATGAGCGAATTTACTCCGTATGAGATGATTTATATGGTAGGTGATGCTACTCCGGCCGGTTGGACGATTGGTGATGCTACGCCGATGCAGACAACGGATAATCCGTATGTGTTTACTTGGAAAGGTACGCTGAATGCCGGTGAGTTGAAATTTACTTGTGATAAGCAGGAAGATTGGAATGGAGCCTGGTTCATGCCGGCTGTAGCAGACAAACAGCCTGCAGGAGAAACAGAACCGATGCTTTTCCTTGATAAATCAGACGAAGCGTTCAAAGCGCAATATCTGGACGTGATGGTAGGCGGCATCGACCAGAAGTGGAAGATTACGACAGCAGGTTCCTATTTGATTACTTTGAATCAGCTGGAAGAGACAATTTCAATCGTGAAACAATAGGTATCTACAATAGATGAAGAAGATAGTTTATACAACACTGGTAGCCTTGCTGCTGGTTGCATGCAGCAAGGAGAGTGATGATACCGGTAGCGGTACCGGTGGAGGCGGAGAGAGTGGAGGGGTTACGGAAGTAACCCCAGTCACCTCGGACTTGACGGTCAACCTCACTACCGACAAGGCATGTTACCGGCCGGGCGAGAGTGTTTCTTTTACAGCTGACGCCCTTCCTGCCGGAGCTAAAATCCGCTACCGGACAATGGACAAGGTTGTATCGGAGCAGGCTGCTGCCGGTACTACTTGGACTTGGACTGCTCCGGCAACCGATTATACCGGTTATCTGGTGGATGTGTACCGTACGAAAGAGAATGGAACAGAGGTTATTCTTGGTACTATTGCCGTAGATGTATCCAGTGACTGGACACGTTTTCCACGTTATGGTTTCGTTGCCACTTTTGATGCTTCGAAAAAGGTGGATGGAGTGATAGAGAAGGAGATGGCTTTCCTGAACCGTTGCCACATTAACGGAGTACAGTTTCAGGATTGGCACAACAAGCATCATTGGCCGTTGGGCGGTACGCGTGAGCATCTGGACGAGGTCTATAAGGACATTGCCAACCGGGAGGTCTATACCGAGGTAGTGGAGAAGTATATCTCTACACAACACAGCCTGGGCATGAAGTCCATGTTTTACAATCTATGTTTCGGAGCTTTGGACGATGCCGTTTCCGACGGGGTAAAGGAAGAATGGTACATATTCAAGAACACGGGACGCATGGATAAGGATTCGCATGACTTGCCCTCCAGTTGGAAAAGTAATATCTTCCTGCTCAATCCCGCCAATACGGAATGGCAGGCATATATTGCCCAGAAAAACGATGATGTTTATGCCAATCTGGACTTTGACGGTTATCAGATAGACCAACTGGGAAACCGGGGTGACCGCTATGACTATGATGGCAATAAGGTAAATCTGCCTAAGGGATATGCCTCGTTCATCGAAGCCATGAAACAGAAGCATCCGGACAAGCGTTTGGTGATGAATGCCGTCTCCAGCTATGGAGCTTCCCAGATAGCTGGTACGGGTAAAGTGGATTTCCTTTATAATGAAGTATGGGGCGATGAGGCAGGCTTCAAGGATCTGCACACCATTATCAAAGCGAACGACCAGTATGGCAACCATGCCTTGAAAACGGTGTTTGCCGCATATATGAACTATGACAAGGCAGGTAGCAGTACCGGTGAGTTCAATACACCGGGTGTGCTGCTGACGGATGCTGTGATATTTGCTTTGGGAGGCTCTCATTTGGAATTGGGTGACCACATGCTATGCCGCGAGTACTTTCCAAGCACGGCTTTGCAGATGAACGATGTACTGAAAACAGCCATGATTCGTTATTATGACTTTATGACGGCTTATCAGAACCTGCTTCGTGATAAAGATACGGAGGCGGAGATTTCCGTTTCTCTGAACTGTACGGATGCTGCGCGGAATCTTTCTCTGAATGCATGGCCGCCGCAGAAGTCTGCCATCACTGTATATGCCAAGAATGTAAATGGCAGGCAAGTCATTCATCTGCTCAACTTCCTCAATGCGGATAACTTAAGCTGGAGGGATTTGAACGGAACAATGCCCGAACCGCGTCTGGTGTCCGACGTGCCGTTGAAGATGAATGTTTCCGGTAAAGTGAACAAGATATGGGTTGCATCGCCCGATTTCCATGCCGGTGCTTCGCAGGAACTGTCATTCGAACAGAAGGACGGCACGGTTACCTTTACCTTGCCCTTGCTGAAGTACTGGAGCATGCTTGTGATGGAATAAGAATATCCAATAAAGGAACAAACAGATTATGGTAATGAAGAAATATATATTTTTATTTTTTGCCGTCTGTGCATTTTCAGTATATGCGAATGCACAGAACCGCACCGGAGACTGCACTTCTTATACCAGTGACGACCGCAGTGTGACCTTCTATTTAAATGACAGTTCTGCCATACAATTACGTCTGTGTAGTCAGTCTACGGTACGTATATGGTTTTCTCCCGACGGTAGTTTCCAGCGGAATAATCCTTCCTTTGCCGTCGTCAATGAGGACCTGGAGGATGTCGGTACCGTCCATGTGGACGAACAGAATGCCTGCTACGAGATTTTTACCCCTAAACTCCGTATCCGGGTAAACAAGTCTCCGTTTAACTTACAGATATTCGACAAGTATCAGAAACTGCTGTTCAGTGATTATGCCGATAAGGGGCATATCAGTAACGGGCAGCGCAAATTGGAATACAAGACCCTCCGTCGTGACGAACACTTCTTCGGCTTGGGAGAAAAGACCGGCAAGCTGGACCGTCGCGGCGAAGCCTACAAGATGTGGAACAGTGACAAGCCTTGTTATAGTGCCGTTGAGGACCCGCTCTACAAGAGTATTCCGTTCTTTATGAGCAGTTATCGTTATGGTATTTTCCTGGACAATACGTATAAAACCGAATTTAAGTTTGGTACGGAAAGCCGCGATTACTACAGTTTCGAGGCTCCTGGGGGAGAGATGATTTATTATTTCATCTTCGGGAAGGATTATAAGGAAATCATGAAACAATATGTCGACCTAACGGGAAAACCCATAATGCCTCCTAAATGGGCATTGGGCTTTGCACAATGCCGGGGACTGCTGACGAGCGAGAAATTGTCTTATGAAATAGCTGAAGGCTATCGTAAGCGTGGAATTCCTTGTGATGTTATTTACCAGGACATAGGCTGGACACAGTATTTGCAGGATTTTGAGTGGCGGAAAGGGAACTACGAGAATCCGAAAAAGATGCTTGCAGACCTCAAGGATATGGGCTTCAAGGTGGTGGTTTCGCAAGATCCGGTCATTTCACAAGCCAATAAGCGGCAATGGGAGGAAGCTGATAGGTTAGGGTATCTGGTAAAGGACTCCACCAACGGCAGGAGTTATGACATGCCCTGGCCCTGGGGTGGTAATTGTGGAGTAGTGGACTTCACCCTTCCTGCTGTGGCAGACTGGTGGGGAGCTTATCAGCAGAAGCCCATTGATGATGGCATTGCCGGTTTCTGGACTGATATGGGTGAACCTGCCTGGAGCAATGAGGAGCAGACGGAACGCCTGGTGATGAAACACCATTTGGGCATGCATGATGAGATTCACAATGTTTATGGTCTTACGTGGGATAAGGTGGTGAAGGAGCAGTTTGAAAAACGGAATCCTAACCGTCGCGTATTTCAGATGACACGTGCCGCTTTTGCGGGCTTGCAACGCTATACTTTCGGCTGGACCGGTGACTGTGGAAACGGTGATGACGTGACGCAGGGCTGGGGACAGATGGCCAATCAGATTCCGGTACTGTTGTCTGCCGGTTTGGGAATTATTCCTTTTACTACTTGTGACATTACCGGTTATTGCGGAGATATAGAGAATTATCCTGCGATGGCTGAACTTTATACGCGGTGGATACAGATGGGCGCTTTCAATCCCCTGAGCCGCATTCATCATGAGGGCAACGTGGCTGTGGAGCCGTGGCTGTTCGGCGAAGAGGCCGAGAAGAATGCCAAGGCAGCCATCGAATTGAAGTATCGTCTTTTGCCTTATATCTATACGTATGCCCGCGAAGCACACGAAACGGGGTTGCCTCTCATGCGACCGATGTTTCTGGAATATCCGGCAGATATGGAAACGTTCTCTACGGATGCCCAGTTCATGTTTGGCAGCGAACTGCTGGTTGCTCCGGTGGTAAAGAAAGGAGCGCGAAACAAGAATGTGTATCTTCCTGAAGGAACTTGGATTGACTACAACAACAAACACACAGCATATAGCGGTGAGCAATGGATGACGGTGGATGCTCCCCTCAATACTATTCCTATGTTTGTAAAGCAGGGAAGTATCATACCTCAAATGCCGGTCATGAACTATACGGATGAGAAACCGGTCTATCCGGTTACGTTTGAGATATTTCCTGCTGCAGCGGGCAGTGAAACTACCTTCTCGCTTTATGAAGATGCAGGAACTGATTTAGGATATTTGCGTGGAGAGTTCATGCGCACTCCTATTACTTGCCAGACTACCGACAAAGGCTATACGCTGAAAGTAGGTACACGGACTGGTGAGAAATATAGCTTACCCGGCCAACGAAACCTGATGTTCTGCATCTATACGGAACAGATGCCGAAAACAGCTTTGCTGGACGGTCAGAAAATCAAGAAAACGAATGTCGGAAAGCTGGAAGAAAATCGGGAGACAGAGTTTACGATAACTGCCTGGTGTCCCGACAAGAAGCAGGGGACCTGCCTGCTGAGGTTGCCGGATGATGGAAAGGAACATATCATTGAGTTTGTCTATTAACACAAAAAACATATCATTATTATGAAGAAATTTGTACTTAGCGCAGCTTTGCTTTTTTCTGCCCTGGCGGGGAATGCTGAAGGCATTTCATCCCCTTCGGGCATGGTGAAGCTGGATTTTGAACTGACAAAAGACGGGAGACCAGCCTATCAGGTGGATTATAAAGGGGCTCCTGTCATCAATCCCAGTACGTTGGGATTGGAACTGAAAGGAGCTACCAGCCTGATGGATGGTTTCAAAGTAGTAAGGACTTCTACTTCCACTTTCGATGAAACCTGGCAACCGGTGTGGGGGGAAACAAAAGATATCCGCAACCACTACAACGAATTGCTGGTAGAACTTGAACAACCGTCTACCACTCGTTTTATGAATATCCGTTTTCGGGTATATGATGACGGCGTGGGATTCCGTTATGAGTTTCCGCAACAGAAGAATCTGGTTTATTTTGTGATAAAGGAAGAGCATTCCCGGTTTGCCATGACCGGCGACCATACTGCCTGGTGGATTCCGGGAGATTATGATACCCAGGAATATGATTACACGGAGTCCAAACTCTCTGAAATCCGTGGACTGCTGCAGGGAGCTGTGAGTGACAATGCGTCACAAACTGTCTTTTCGCCGACGGGTGTCCAGACTTCCATACAGCTTAAAACAGCTGATGGAGTGTACCTTAACCTGCACGAGGCAGCCTTGGTAGACTACTCTTGCATGCATCTCAACCTGGATGACAAGAACCTCGTTTTTGAATCCTGGCTGACCCCGGATGCCCAAGGAAATAAAGGGTATATGCAGTCTCCCTGCCATACTCCCTGGCGTACGGTCATAGTCAGTGATGATGCCCGCGAGATACTGGCCTCCAATTTGATTCTCAATCTGAATGAGCCTTGCAAGTATGATGATACCTCCTGGATTAAGCCGGTGAAATATGTCGGCGTATGGTGGGAAATGATTGCAGGGGGAAAGCCCTGGGCATATACTTTTGACCTCCCTTCTGTGAAACTGGATGATACGGACTATTCCAAGATGAAACCGAACGGCATTCATCCGGCCAACACGGCTAATGTGAAGAAGTACATAGACTTTGCTGCCGAACACGGTTTTGACCAGGTATTGGTGGAGGGTTGGAATACGGGTTGGGAAGACTGGTTCGGTAATTCCAAGGATTATGTTTTCGATTTCGTGACTCCTTATCCCGATTTTGACATCAAGTATCTGAATGAATATGCCCATTCCAAGGGCGTCCGTCTGATGATGCACCATGAAACATCGGCTTCCGTTCGTAACTATGAGCGGCACATGGAGGTCGCCTACCGTCTGATGAATAAATATGGATATAATTCGGTAAAGAGTGGCTACGTAGGCAATATGATTCCCCGTGGCGAGCATCACTATGGACAATGGATGAACAACCATTACCTATACGCCGTGACCGAAGCTGCCAAACACAAGATAATGGTCAATGCCCATGAAGCGGTACGTCCGACCGGTTTATGCCGTACCTATCCCAATCTGATAGGCAATGAATCTGCCCGAGGCACGGAGTACGAGGCTTTTGCCGGTAACAAGCCCTTCCACACAACGGTACTTCCGTTTACCCGTTTGCAGGGTGGTCCGATGGACTATACGCCCGGTATCTTTGAAATGGACATCAATAAGTTGAATCCGAACAGCCATACGCATGCCAATACTACCTTGGCGCGTCAGCTGGCACTTTATGTCACTATGTACAGCCCTCTACAAATGGCTGCCGACCTTCCTGAGAATTATGAGCGTTTCATGGATGCTTTCCAGTTCATCAAAGATGTGGCTGTGGATTGGGACGACAGCCGCTATCTGGAAGCTGAGCCGGGACGTTACATCACTGTTGCCCGTAAGGCAAAAGGTACGAATGACTGGTTTATCGGTTGTACCAGCAGTGAGCACGGACATGCTTCAACTCTGAAACTGGACTTCCTGGATGCAGACAAGCAGTATATTGCAACCGTCTATGCCGATGCAAAAGATGCCGATTATAAGACAAATCCGCAAGCTTATGTTATCCGTGAAGGTATCGTTTCTCCCAAAACGGTCTTGAAACTGAAAGCTGCTTCCGGTGGCGGCTATGCCATCAGCATCATGGAGGTGAAAGATAAATCTGTATTGAAGGGACTGAAGAGGCTTTCCGGGAATATCTGATTTACGGGCATAAAAAAAGGAGTACCGCTGTACTCCAACCTTTATTAACCTTAAATCTAATACTATGAAAAACACATTGCAAAGATACGGACTTTTGATAAATCTGCAAATTATCCAACTAAAAAAGTATGTTTTATAACACTTATTAGCCGTTTATTCCTTTGCTTCTATTTTTGTTAACAAAAAGGATGCGAATGTGTCAAAAGCACATGAAGACTTTTATAATGTTATAATATTAGGCGCGGATTACGCGGAATAATGCGGATTCAATAAACTAAATCCGTGAAATCTGCGTCATCCGCGCCTAAAATAAAGCGTTAAAGAAGGTTTTGACACATTCCCCTTACCCTTTTACTTCCTGATACATAAATCTTTTAATGCTCTTCTTTGCCGTTTTCTCGAACTCCTCGAAGTGTATCTTGACTTTTGTTATCTGGCAGTAGGCCGGTAATTGCAGATTCAATTCATTCCGATTGTCCTCCATAACCTTTTCGATGTCCGATTGTTCCATACCATGGGCGAATGCATCGTCAAAATCCGGATAGATAAGAGCCACGAGCTTGTCTTTCTGCAATACGATCAGTGATTCGGACACATAGGGCATGTTGTTCAGTTTGCTTTCAATCTCCTCGGGGTAGATGTTCTGACCACTGGCTGTGAGCAACATGTTTTTGCTGCGTCCGCGGACAGTGACATATCCTTCGGTATCCATCGTTGCAAGGTCGCCGGTGTGCAGCCAGCCGTTTACATCGATGATTTGGGAAGTCGCTTCGGCATTTTTGTAATAGCCCAGCATCAGATTGGCACCTTTACAGATTATTTCTCCTGCCACGTTCTGAGGGTCGGGAGAGTCTATCTTTACTTCCATGCGGGTGGTTGCCTTGCCACAAGAGGCCAGTTTCAATGTTTCCCAGCGGCTGGAACAAATGATGGGGCCGCATTCCGTCATTCCGTATGCAATGGTATAGGGGAAGCCTATCTGCTTCAGGAAGCGTTCCACTTCGGCATTGAACGGTGCTCCTCCGATGATTATTTCATCGAAATTACTGCCGAATACTTCCATTGCCTTTTTGCGCATGTCAGCCTTGATTTTATCGTTGACAATGGGCATCCGCAATAGCAGCTTGCCTATTTTATTGTCTATCCGGGGCAGGATATCCTTCTTGATAATCTTTTCTACGATAAGCGGTACACACGAAATGATCCGTGGCCTGATTTCGGAGAATGACTGTGCAATAATCTTGGGAGACGGCATACGGGTAAGGAAATACAGATGGGCGCCTGCGGAAAAACCGTATAGAAAATCGTACACCATACCAAATACATGTCCCAGAGGCAACATGGATACAATATGGTCGCCCGGACGTACAGGAAGCATCTCATGGCAATATGCAACATTGGACCAAAGGCTGCGATAGGGAAGCATGACCCCTTTGGAATATCCCGTCGTGCCCGAAGTATAGTTGATGACAGCCAGTTCTTCGGGGGATTCCTCCTTGCGGTAACTGATATGCTCGGGGCGGAAATTCTTGGGGAAACGTGTGCCATAGAGGACGTTGCGATGTTCGAAAGCCTCCATCAGCTGCTCGTTGCGGCAAACCACCGGAGTGAAGTCCGTCAGCAGTACGATACCCATCAGCAGGGGCATTGCCTCTTCATTGAGGTTTTCCCATGCCCGGTCGCCGACAAACAGCAGCTTGGCTTCGGAATGGTTGACGATGTTGTGGATATTGTCGGCTTTGAACTCATGCAGAATGGGAACGATGACAGCTCCATAGGTAACCGTCGCCAGAAAAGCGACTGCCCAGTGTGCACTGTTACGTCCGCAAACGGCAATCTTGTCACCGGGCCTGATGCCGGCGCTTTCCAATACGATATGGAATTTGGCTATTTTCCGTGCTACATCTTTGTATTGCAGTGTAATTCCTTTGTAGTCTGTCAGGGCGTTGCGATCCCAGTTTTTAATAATGCTTTGTTCTATATAATCGATGAACCCTTGTTCTTGTTCCATTCAGCTGTTGCACACTTTAGTTAAAACTGCGCAAAGATAGGTCTTATAGTGATGCAAAGCAAATAGTTTCCACTTTTTTCTTGCCCTGAAACGGATAGAAACTTATCTGTAATTCTTATTCCTTGCTATTTTCCGAAATAAGAAGCAGCTTGTCACCGGCATGAAGTTTTAATGTTCCGTTCGGAATGAGGTACTCATCGCCACGTTTTACAATCATCACCAGTGTGCCTTTGGGCAGGTTCATGTCTTTCAGGGTGTCTGCCTGCTCCAGCATTTCTTGTGTAATGGTCATGTCGTGCAGGTTGGAGTCAATCTCTTCGGGCAGTTCAACTCCGAAATCATTTCCGGTCTTTTCCAGCGGGGTGGAGAGGCCCAGCAGCCGGGCTACCCAGGAGACTGTGGTACCCTGGATGATCAGTGAGACGATGGTTATGAAAAATACGATGTTGAAGATGACATGGGCACCGGGCACATTAGCCACCACGGGATAGGTGGCAAAGATAATGGGTACTGCGCCACGTAATCCTACCCACGATACGAATAGCCGTGACTTGAGGGTGATTCTCTTGCCAAAAGGCAGCAGGCAGAGAAAAACACTGAGAGGGCGTCCCACGACAATCATGAAGACGCCGATGAGCAATGCCACGACTGCAACTTCCAGCATCTCATGGGGGTTGACAAGCAGACCGAGGCAGAGGAACATGATGATTTGGAAAAGCCAGGTCAGTCCATCCATAAAAGTATAAATCTCTTTCCGGTGCATGATTTTGTTATTGCCTACCATCATTCCGGCGATATACACGGCCAGGTAACCGTTGCCTTTCAGCAGGTCGGTGATGGAGAAGGTGAAGAATACAAAGGACAGCAACAGGATAGGATAGAGTGCTTGGTTGTCTATATTCAGCCGGTTCAGCATAAGGATGGCCAGCTTTCCGAGGAAATAACCGGTTGCGGCACCGACAATGAACTGTATGGCAAAAGAGCCCAATATCTGGGGAACTCCCATTCCGGAGGACTGGATGAATTGAATCAGCACGATTGTCAGCATATATGCCATCGGGTCGTTACTACCGCTTTCCAGTTCCAGCATGGGGCGCAGATTATGCTTCAGGTTCATTTTTTGTGAACGCAGAATGGCGAATACAGAGGCTGAGTCGGTAGATGACATGGTGGATGCAAGCAAAAGGGAGGTTATCAATGGCAGGTGGATGTTGGTCCAGCTCATGCCGGACAGCCACCAGATAAATAATCCGGTAAAGAGGGCCGTGAGCAGCACTCCTGCAGTTGACAAAACAATGCCGGGAGTCAATATGGGCTTTATCTCCGTAAACTTGGTGTCCATGCCACCGGAGAACAGAATGATGCTGAGTGCAACCATGCCGATGAACTGTGCTTCCTTGGCGTTGTGGAACTGCAATCCCAATCCGTCACTGCCGAACAGCATACCGACGACAAGGAAAAGCAATAACGCAGGCACTCCGAAACGGTAGCCGGTCTTGCCGACAATGATGCTGACGAAAAGTAATATGGAACCTATAAGTAGTATGTTTCCTGCTGTAAATATCATAAATTCTATGCTATATAGTTTGAAATGTGATGTTTCTTATGTCTAATAGTACAAAGATATGCAATGTGTTTAACAAATACAAATCTAAAATAGTTCAATTGAATTTTAAAATAAAGGTGGTTTCTTTACCAGGCAATAAGGATAAATTTCCGCCGGAAAGCCTCATTATTTGCCGGGAAATACTCAATCCAATACCGCTTCCGCCCTCTTTGGTCGTAAAGAAGGGGATAAATATGTGTTCGGCAATGTCATTGGGAATGGCAGGTCCGTTGTTGGAAATTTCTATCAGTATGGCTTCCGCTTCGTTGCAGTAGGCACGTATGTTGATATGTCCTTCTTTATCTGTATTTTTATCCGATTCGATGGCTTGTATGGCATTTTTCAGTAGGTTGATGACCACTTGTGATACCAGGTTTTCATCGGCATATAGAATAAGGTCGCTTGGCGCGATGTCCGTATGAAAGGTGACCCGGACATCGGGGTGCTGGTGACGGGCGAGTTCGACCATCCGCTCGATAAAGCTTTTTACGTAGAACAAGGATGGTTCGGGGGTGGGAATACGGGTGAATTTCCGGTATGATTCCACAAAAGAGAGCAGGCCCTTGCCTGTACTGCTGATAGTCTGCAGGCCGTTTCTGATTTCTTCTTTGGAAACTTGCGCTTCGGTCAGTCCCAGCAGTGTATCGCTCAGGGAGGTTATGGGAGTGACGGCATTCATTATTTCGTGCGTCAGTACGCGGGTAAGCCTAATCCAGGAATCTATTTCCTTTTCATCCAGCTCGTTGTTGATGTCGTTCAAGGCGAGGATGCGCAGATGTTCTTTACGGACTGTGATGTCGCTGACGCGGACAGACATGTTGACAGTGCCTCGCTCGTTGTTGAAAGGCATTTGCAATTTGTCTCCCGGGCGGCAATTGGCAAGAAGGGACGAAAGACGCGGATCCACGCGGTTCAGCTGGCTGACGTGGGTAAAGACATTGAGGCCCAGCAAACGGAGGGCTTCGCTGTTTTTCTGATATACGGCACCATTGTCGTTCAGGACAAGGATACCGGTATTCACGCAGTCCAGGATGAGTTCGTAGTATTTTTCTTGCTGGGCTGTTTCACTTTTCACATTATAAAGTATATGGGCAACCCGGTTCAATGCACGGTTCACGAGTCGTGCGTCGGCAGTGTTTTCCGTTTCGGAGAAGTGGATGGCATTGTCGTTGTTTTCGATGGCGTCGAGCATGAAAAGCACTTTCCGCACATGATGGCGGTATAGCTTCTGCTGCCAGTACAAGGCTATGGGAAGCAGCGCGGTACAGAGCGCGCCCCAAAATACGTCTACAGTCCACATCACCCCTGCAAGGAGTGCTACTGCCAGACTGACGGCAACGCGGAATGAATAATTAAAGGCCATACTTCTTCATTTTGTTGTACAACGTCTGGCGGGTGATACCCAGTTGTGCGGCGACGGCAGAGAGATTTCCGCTACATTTGTCGAGCGTCTTCCGTATCATCTGCATTTCCATTTCTTCGAGCGTGGATGCGGCTGCTTCGGGAGTGCCGGTTCGCCGTGCCAGCTGGAACAGTTCTGCAGGAAGGGTTTCGTTGTCACAGATGATAATGGCTTTTTCGATGGCATGTTCCAGTTCGCGGATATTGCCGTACCAGGGGTGGAGCGTAAGCTTCTCGCAGGCGCCGTCCGTCAGCTTGACGGGGGGCTTGTCATATTGCTTGCAGAAGCGGGCGATGAAAAGTTCTGCAAGGGGGATGATGTCTTCGGGCCGCTCGCGCAACGAGGGTATCTCGAGGTGTATCGTATTGATGCGGTACAGCAAGTCCTCGCGGAATTCGCCTTTTGCCACCATCTCGGGCAGATTGCGGTTTGTGGCGCAAATCAGCCGTATGTCTACGGGAATGGGAGTGTTGCTGCCTACACGGACAATGCTGCGGCGTTGGATGGCGGTCAGCAGTTTGGCTTGCAGGTGGTAGGGGAGATTGCCTATTTCATCGAGAAAGAGGGTGCTGCGGCTGGCTGCTTCGAACTTGCCGGCACGGTCGGCATGGGCATCGGTGAAAGAGCCTTTCACGTGTCCGAAAAGCTCGCTTTCAAAAAGGCTTTCGGTGATGGCGCCCATATCCACGCTTATCATTTCCTTGCGGCGGCGTGTGGAAAGGGCGTGTATTTCGCGGGCAAGCATCTCTTTGCCCGTACCGTTTTCACCGGTGATAAGGATATTGGCGTCGGTGACCGCCACTTTTTCTACCAGCATGCGAAGTTGCTGCATGACGGGACTTTCTCCCCAATACATGGAAGAAGCGGCGGTGGCGGATTCAGCCGTTGCTTTCTTTTTCTTTTCGGATGCAGGGGTGTTCTGTGCGGCGTTCAGCAGAGTTTCTACCAACTTTCCGTTATCCCAGGGCTTGACGATAAAGTCTGTTGCACCTTCCTTTATCCCGCGCACGGCAAGGTCTATGTCGGCATAAGCGGTGAACAGTACTACGGGGAGTTCCGGATATTGCTTCTTTATTTCGCGCAGCCAGTAAAGACCTTCGTTTCCGGTGTTGATGCCGGACGTGAAATTCATGTCGAGCAGCACTACCTGCCATGTATCTTCGTGTAAAGTGCAGGGAAGGGTAACCGGTGAAGAAAGGGTGGTTATTTTATCAAAATAAGGTCTCAACAGCAGTTGCAAGGCGGTGAGTACGCCGCGATTATCATCAACGATAAGAATGTTTCCGGATTTCTTCATGGCAGAACAGTGTCTTTTTATATTTGTGAGGACAAATATATTCTATTTTCCCGAGAAAGAGGGAAAGAAAAATAATAAATTGGGGATACCGGAGCATATCATGCCTTGGTACGCGATGTA